>JAABUX010000313.1_pt1 | contig 82790 bp, 80 predicted proteins | sample 5561851 | NCBI WGS metagenome assembly JAABUX01 (sample SAMN10711883, study PRJNA513361) | rock metagenome | isolation source: Antarctica rocks | place: Antarctica: Victoria Land, Richard Nunatak red sandstone | collected 2016-01-03 | reverse complement strand
GAGGACGAAAGCTACGGCCTGCTCCTTATACTCAGGAGTGAAAGCCCTGCGCGTCGAACCCATTTCTTATTCTCCCGACACATCGGGCAGTTTACTCGAGTGTCCACCAAAGCGGGTACGGTCCAGAGTGTCTTCTAGGATGAGGTCGTCGGTCACTTTCCCCCATCGCAGCCGCAGGAAGTGGGCGAACTGATTCTGATAGGGCTCGCCGTCGACGGTGCTGCTGATTAGCACATGGGCTGCCAGGCGCTGATTCCATGGGGGGCCACTGACCAGCAGCCGTTGGACCTCAAAGCGGGGGTCTGGAAGAAGACGTCTGAAACGCTCGAACCAGAGCCGGACATCGGCGCTGGCCGATAGTTCGGTGCCCAGCGGGGCATCACCGACGAAGATCAGCGTGGCTTCGTCGTCGAAGCGCATCAGGAGCGCATCGAGGTCATTTCGCTCCAGCTCTCTTAGTCCTTCGAGGTAGAGGTGCCGGGCGATACGAGCGATGATCATCGAGGTGACCTCCCAGTAAGGGGACCGGTGCAGACTCAGGGCTGTGCAGCGTCGCACCGGCAACCGTCCTCCGAGGGCCGGAATTGCCACTGTCAAACTAATCCGGAGAGTTAGACAATGTCAAGCACAGCCCGCGGGGGCGGACGTAGCGTCGGCACGCACTTCGGCGGCGATCTGCGCAGGGCTCTCGTCGACGCTGCGGTTGCCGCGCTGAACGAGACCGGCGCCGACGACCTCAGCCTTCGCGATGTCGCCCGTCGCGTCGGCGTATCGCACGCAGCGCCAGCGCACTACTTCGCGGACAAGGCCGGGCTGCTCACTGTCGTGGCGACCGAAGGCTTCGAACTGTTCACCCGCCATCTCAGCCACGCTATGACCACCGCACCCGACAAGCCCGTCGACCAGCTTCCCTACCTCGGCCGCGCTTACGCCGAGTTCGCCGAGCTGCATCCGGGGCATTTCGAGGTAATGTTCCGCCCCACCCTCATCCGCACGCACGAGCCGCTCTACTCGGCCGCAAGTGGCGCCGCATTCGAGGCGCTCCGCAACCACGTCGAGCAGTGCCAGCGCGCCGGATGGCGCGCGGACGCTGACAACGGCATGCTCACCGCGGCCGCGTGGGCACTTGCCCACGGGATCAGCGTGCTGCGCAATCAGGGATCACTGGCGAGGCACTTTCCGGACGTGTCGCTCGAAGCCGTCATGGCGATCACCGCGACACTGACGGGAGACGGTACGCCCGAAGCGACTCATCGCGAAAAAGCAGACAGCAAATAGGCTCGCGGTAGCAGCCCGATGATCATGCTGGTTCCGGCGCCGGGGCGCTTGCCGCCCTGGAGGTATCGCTCCGAGAGGTGAGCTCAGCGTGGGCCGCGGCCCGGCCGAAAACGTCGTCGAGCATGGGTCCGGTGACCCGGCCGGTAAAGGTGTTCTGCTGACTCGGGTGATAGCAGCCGAGCACTAGCAGACCGCCGGGACGGCCGACCGGGACGACGACCGCTGCGGCATGACCAAAGGCTGGCCGCGGCCGGGGCACCGGCAGGCGCGCCGCCGCGAGCTGCTGCCAGACGGCCTGCCAGGCGAACTGGCCGAGGCTGACAATGACTCGCAGCTCGGCCGCCAGCAGCTGAGCCAGCTCCGCGGCCAGCCACGGGGCGCAGGTGTCACGCTCGGATATCGAGGGCTTGTTCGCCGGTGGCGCGCAGTGCACGGCCGCCGTCATCCGGGCGCCGATCAGCCGCTGGCCGTCCCCTGCAGTGACCGATGTCGGCTGTGCGGCAAGCCCGCACCGCCACAGTGATGCATAGAGGAAGTCGCCGCTGCGGTCGCCGGTGAAGACACGGCCGGTCCGGTTGCCGCCGTGCGCAGCGGGCGCGAGACCGACGATCAGTATCCGCGGCCGGTCGTCTCCCCAGCCGGGCACCGGCCGCCCCCAGTAGCGCTCACCCTGGAACGAGCGGCGCTTGGTCACCGCGACCTGCTCACGCCATTCGACCAGTCGCGGGCAGGCCCGGCAGACTGACTGGCGCGCAGCCAGTTCCGGCAGGCTCCCGGCGGCAGCGGCCAGCTCGGCGACCTGCGCGGGGGCGCCTGCCACCGGAGTAGCGGCGGTCGCGGGGTCCTCGGGCCACCCCGTTCCCGGCGGCACCGGCCTTGAACCTGGCTGCGTCGGATCAGCTGCCCGTGCTCCGGCTATCCCGCCTCGCCTTTGGTCGGGGACGGATTGCGGAATTTCCCCGGCCGGGGTGGCAAGCAGGTGCACGCCGGGCTATCGGCCGCCGGTCACGAGGGACCAGGCAATGCCGTCCAGGATGTCGTGCTCGCTGGCGACCATCCCGGCGAAGCCGAAACGGGTCATGATCCGGTCCAGGATGAGCGCGCCAGCGGCGATGACGTCCACCCGGCCGGGATGCAGCACGGGAATCGCACTGCGCTGCTGCCGGGTCTGCGCCAGCAGGCTTGCGGTGACCGCGCTGGTCGCGGCAGCGGAAATCCGGGCATGGTGAATCCTGGCCGGGTCGTAGGCGGTCAGCTGCAGCGACATCGCGGTCACGGTTGTCACCGATCCGGCCACGCCGACGAGAGTGCGAGCGGTCGCTACCGGCACGCTCGCCGCGACGCTGGCCAGGGCTGCGTCGATGTCAGCGACTGCCGCGTCGACCTCCATTTCGGACGGCGGATCGGTGCGCAGCTGCCGCTCGGTCAGCCGGACGCAGCCGATGTCCGTCGACATGGCGGCGAGCTCGCCCGCGCCGCCGCCGCTGCCCTCGCCCAAGACGAATTCGGTGGAGCCACCGCCGATGTCGACGACCAGGTAAGGCGCCTGCAGCTGGCCCGTCAGCTCGGCGGTCGCGCCGAGAAAGGACAAGGCGGCTTCCTCCTCGCCGCTGATGACATCCGGCGGGGCGCCAAGTATCGCGGTCACCTCGCGGCTGAACTCCGCAGCGTTAGCCGCGTCCCTGGTCGCGCTGGTGGCCACCATCCGGATCGCGGCGGCCCCCGACTCCCTGATAGCGGCCGCGTACTCGGCGAGCACGCCGAAGGTCCGGCTGAGCGCGTCCGCGGCGAGCCGCCCGGTGGCGTCCACTCCCTGGCCGAGCCGGACGATCCGCATCCGGCGGTCTACATCCGTCAGCTTGCCGGTCCGCGGGTCCGCGTCCGCGATCAGCAGCCGCAGCGAGTTAGTGCCGCAGTCAATCGCCGCTACCCGCCGGCCGGCGGGGCCGGTCACCGGGCCCCGTCCGGGTCAGTCTGCGCGGTGGCAGCAGCAGCAGGCACGTCTGCGGATACGCACGGTCCCGCCTGCCACCACGGGCCGGCCGCCGCGATCGCCTGCGCGCCGACCGGATTGGCTCCCGGTGCCGCCAGCTCGTGCGCCGCCAGCGCGTGCAGGCACTTCACCCGGTCCGGCATACCGCCTGCGCTGGGCGCACCCAGCGGCAGCGGCTCGACTCCGGCCGCCCAAGCCGCAGCCGCCCGCCTGGCCAGATAGTCACGATGCGCAGCATGGTAAGCGGCTCGCAGGTCCGGGTCCACGGCAAGGGCGGCGGTCAGTTCCCGCATCACCCCGCTCGCCTCCTGCCTGCTGATTGCTGCCGCCGCTCGCGGGCAGGTCAGGTAGTACAAGGTCGGGAACGGCGTGCCGTCCGGCAGTCGCGGCGCGGTGGCGACAACGTCCGGCAGACCGCACGGGCACCGGTGCGCCACGGCCGTGACGCCGCGCGGCGGCCGTCCGAGCTGCCGCGCGGCGGTCGCCAGGTCAGCCGCGATGACACCCGCCGTCACCGGGTCGGCTTCCCGGACCCTGACCGCCCTGCCGCCTGCTTCCCCGCCGCCTGCTTCCCGCCGCCGGACTGCCCGCCGCCGGACTGGCCGGCTGCGGGCTTGCTGTCCGCCTGCTGCACGGACGCCCAGACCCGCTGGTACCACGGCGGCGCGGCGGCCCGCCGCGCCGCCGCCGCGGCGGCCGCGGCGGTGCCGCCGATGACCTCGTAGCAGGTGTGCCCGGGCGCGCACATGTGCAGCTGGTCCTGTGCCTGCTGCTCGATGTAGGCGGGAGTGCTCAGCAGCTGCTGCTGCGCCCGCAGGTGCGCGAGCTGCAGGTCGGTCTGCTGGCGCTGAGCCTCCAGCTGGCCGATCTGGCGGCGCTCGGAAAGGTACTCCCGGACCGGGTAAGCCAGGCTGAGAGCGATGGCGCACACCACGATCGCCAGCACCGCCGCCCTGCTAGTGAACCGGGGCCGCGCGGACGGCCGCCGGCTCATGTCCCCGCAGCCAGCGCGCGCGGGAACGCGGCCCGGCCCGCATAGGACGCGGCGTCGCCGAGCCGCTCCTCGATCCGCAGCAGCTGGTTGTACTTGGCCACCCGCTCGGAACGGGCGGGGGCGCCAGTCTTGATCTGGCCGCTATTAGTGGCCACGGCCAGGTCGGCGATAGTGGTGTCCTCGGTCTCACCGGACCGGTGGCTGATCTGGCAGCTGAAGCCGGCCCGCTGGGCCATCGCCACCGCGGTCAGCGTCTCGGTTACCGTGCCGATCTGATTCACCTTGACGAGCAGGGCGTTAGCGGCGTGCTCGGCGATCCCGCGGCGCAGCCGGTCCGGATTGGTGACGAAAATATCGTCACCGACAATCTGCACCCGGTCGCCGAGCTCGGCAGTCAGCGCCTGCCAGCCGCCCCAGTCATCCTCGGCGAGCGGGTCTTCTAGCGACACGATCGGATAGGCACTCAGCCAGCCGGCGAATACCGCGGTGAGCTCGGCCGCCGATTTATTGCCGCCCTCGAAATGATAGGTACCGTCGGCGTAGAACTCGGTAGCGGCCGCGTCCATCGCCAGCGCGATATCCCGGCCCGGTGTGAAGCCGGCGGCGCCGATCGCCTCGACGATGAAATCAAGAGCGGCCCGGTTGTGCTCCAGGTCCGGGGCGAATCCGCCCTCGTCGCCGACCCCGGTGCCCAGGTGGTGCTGCCGGAGCACCGATTTCAGCGCCTGGTAGGTCTCGGCGGCCCAGCGGACCGCCTCGGCGAAGGTGGCCGCGCCTACCGGCGCGATCATGAATTCCTGGATGTCCACGTTGTTGTCGGCGTGCGCGCCACCGTTAAGAATGTTCATCATCGGCACCGGCAGCACGTGCGCATTCGGGCCGCCAAGATAACGGAACAGCGGCAGCTGGGCCGACTCGGCGGCAGCCCGGGCTACGGCGATGCTGACGCCGACAACCGCGTTAGCCCCCAGCCGGGACTTATTGGGCGTGCCGTCCAGGTCGATCAGCGCCTGGTCGACAAGCCGCTGATCGTCGGCGTCGAAGCCGAGCAGCTCGGGCTGGATCTCGTCGATCACCGCCTGCACGGCCCGGCTCACGCCCTTGCCGCCGTACTCCGGGCCGCCGTCCCGCAGCTCGACGGCCTCCGCCGCGCCGGTAGACGCGCCGCTGGGGACGCCGGCCCGGCCCACGCTGCCGTCGTCGAGCACCAGCTCGACCTCGACCGTGGGGTTGCCACGCGAATCCAGGATCTGCCTGGCGAAGATGCCTTCGATTGCGGCCACGAAGCGGGCTCCCGACACTGGTACCGGACGGCGCAGGACTGGCAATAGCCGTTTTGCAGCCTAGTCCAGCGGGCGTAGCCCGGTGCGAGGCACGCCGGCGCCGCTGGCGCGCCGCCGCCGGGGGCCCCCGCCGGCGGCGGGTTGCGCGGGCATGCCCGCGAGCGCGCGCTCGGCCCGGCGGCCCTCAGCCCCCGCCGGGGCTGCGGCGTTTGCGCGGCGCGGGGGGCGGGGTGGTGCAGCCGACGCAGGGGGGCTGCCCGGTGAAGTAGGCCGGAATGCGCGGAGAGTCCGTGGCCGGGTTAGTGGCGAGCAGGACGGGGCTCCGGGGCTGCTGGCTGAAGTTGAAGTCCAGTGTCATGTTGCCCAGAATGGGCTGGTTCTCGCGGACATCGGGGCGCGGGTCGGGGCGGCCGTCGGTCCGCGGGTTCAGCCGGGCGCCCCCCAGGAAGTCGTCCTCGATGAACTTCAGGTAGGCATCACTGCTGAGCACCTGGTGGTCGATGTACCCGCGCCGGGCATAAGGCGAGATGACAATGCTGGGAACCCGGAGGCCGTAGCCGTTCTGATCGACGGCAGGCGGTACGACATGGTCATAGAAACCGCCCCAGTCATCCCAGGACAGGAAAATGGCGGTGGATTTCCAGTCCGGGCTTTTCATCGCCGCGTTGACGATCGACGTGACGTAGGCCTGGCCCTGGTGCACGCTGGCGGGCGGGTGCTCGCTGTTGGGGCCGGCCGGGGTGATCCAGCTGACCGAGGGCAGCGTGCCTGACCTGGCTGCGGCGAAGTAGGAGCTGAGATCCTGGACGTTACCCAGCTGATGGTCTGCTGCGACATCCCCGAAAAGCGGCAGCGGGTTCCAGATGCCCGGCGTGCTGGCGTTTTGCCGGACCGGGGCGCAGGTCTCGGCCGAGTCGCTGGCGCAGTCGGGCTGGGTGCCGCCCTGAACGAAGTAATTCCAGCTCACGTGCTGAGCAAACAGCAGCCAGGTGACATCCGTCCAGGCCAGGTCAATCGAGGTCTGCCCGGTGGCCAGCTCCTGGTGTACCGCGCTGCCGATCTGCTGCGCGCCGTTGGGACCGATGATGTTGCTGACGCAGCTCGCCGGAGTGCGGTCGCGGCACCTGGCCGACCATCCCGACACCATGTAGAGGTGATCGGGCAGCGACCATGACTTGACCGGCTCGAACATGTGGTCATCGAGCGCGAACTTGCTGGCGTAGGCCCAGTAGTCGGGGATCTCGGCGGCGGTGTGGTAGCCCATCACGTCCGGCTGGCCGCCTGCGCTGCACGCCGGGTCATTGGGATTGAGACAGCGGGACCTGGCCTTGGCGCGCTGCCGGATGAAACCATCCATCTGACCGCTGTTGACGTCAGCGACGGCATTGGCCTCGCCATGCGGGCCGCCGCCGTTGACATCGGCTATGTCGTGGTAGGGGCGCACGCAGGGTCCCTGCGGGTTCGGCACGCATGCCGTCGGCGTCCCGTGCGTTCTCGGGATCCCCGCTACACCGGGGTAGGTGCCGAAGTAACTATCGAACGAGCGGTTCTCCTGCATCACGACGATCACGTGCTTGATCTTGTGGATCCCGGCCGGCACCAGGTAGGTGCCGGCCCGGCCGCCGCTGACTCGCACGACCCCGCCAGCCAGGCCAGCCGGTCCGCCGGAGCCAGCCGTTCCGCTGGAGCTGGCCGGTCCGGCGGAACTGGCCGGTCCAGTGGAGCTGGCGGCCGTGCCGCCCGGTCCGGCGGCCGGGCTGCAGGCAGCCAGCAGGCCGGCCGCGGCGAGGGTCACTGCGAACAGTCCGGGAGTTCTTAGCAGCCGCATGCTGCCGAGTGTCCGGCGCAATCATCAGACCGCCATGAGGGCTGGCTGGGCGTACCCGCAGAGAACCCTGAGAATTTCGTGCGCGCGGCGCGTTGCCGCATGACTCCAGCCGCCGCCGGCCGGGGCTCAGGATTCCCGGTCGACGCGGGCCTGTTCCCAGGCCAGCACCCGGTCCCGGTAGGCGCGGGCCACCGCGCGCAGCTCAAGCTCGGGATCCAGGCCGCCGGCCACGGCCCGGCCCGCCAGTGCGAACAGCTCCGCGCCCAGCTCGGTCGCACCGAAGTCGGCCAGCTCGGCGGGCACCCCGCCGGTAGCCGCGCGGCGCTGCAGCTGCGCGGCCAGCGCCAGCGCGGGCTGGCCAACCGGGATGCCGTCCGTCACCGAGCCGGGCCCGCCGCCGGCCGCCGCGCGCTCGGCGGCCTTGATCTGGTCCCAGTTCAGCTTGACCTCATCAGCCCCGCTGACGGTAACGTCCGCGAACACGTGCGGGTGCCGGACTATCAGCTTGGCGGCGATGCCGTCGGCGACATCATCGATCGTGTATCGGTCCGGGCCGGCCTGCTCGGCGGCGATCCGGGCGTGGAAGAGCACCTGCAGCAGCACGTCGCCGAGCTCCTCGCGCAGCGCGGCCTGGTCGCCGTCCTCCAGCGCGGCCAGCGCCTCGTAGGTCTCCTCCAGCAGGAACGGCGCCAGCGACTCGTGCGTCTGCTCGGCGTCCCAGGGACACTCCGTGCGCAGCCGGTCCATGATCGACACTAGCTCCAGCAGCCGGCTTCCCGCCGGGCCGCCCACTGCGGAGCCGCCAACCGGGCCGCCCGCTGCGAGGCCTCCCGCTGCGGGGCTGCCCCCCGCCGTGCTCGCGTCCGTCGCGCCGGACGTGGTCATCCGCGCACCTAGCATCTCGGCGTCAGCTGAGGCGCCGGCGTGACCGCCGGGGCCGGCGATGACCCGGCCGACAGCGTCGATGGCGTCGCGACCACGGCGATCTGCGCATAGTCCAGCTGACCGTACTGGGGGTTGACCCGGATGCCCAGGCTCCTGGCGGCCTGGCACTGGGAGGTGGTGAACTTCGCCTGCAGGGCCTGCTGCGCCGCCGCGGCCGCCGGCGTCTTGCCGCCGTCCAGCCGCGCCAGCACCGCCGTCTGCACGGCCTGGTACCTGCCCAGCTGCGGCAGCAGATCCGGCGGGATGCTGTTGGCCACGGCCACCTCCGCCAGGGTGGCGCTCGGGCTTTGCTGCCTGATCGCCGCCGCCAGCGTGGCCAGCGCCTGCTGCTCATCGGCCGGGGTGATCGTCAGACCGGACCGCTGCGCCAGCCGGTCCCGGACCTGGAACCGCAGCAGCCAGCTCAGCACCTGCCGCGGCAGGTCCGCGGTGGTCAGCGAGAGCTGCAGCTCCGCCCGGTCAGCCTGATAGGCCGCGCTGAGGTTGGCCACCTGAGCGGCAACCGCCGCCGACGAGATCCGGGTGCTGCTGGTCGTGGCCGCGGCGCCGAGCTGGACCGGCCCGCACGCTGCCACGGCGGCGCCGGCCGCAAGCGCGGCGGCCGCCAGCTTCACCGAGGTGCGCAGCACGGCGATGTTCCTCCTCCTGTGGGCGGGCAGCCAGACCGGTGGCCGGGCCTGCGGGCACTCACCCGGCCGCGCTTACCTGATCCGGTTCGAGCAGCGCCCCGATCAGCTGCTCGCACCAGCCGAGCAGCTCGGTATCGCGCAGCGACGGGGCACCCAGCGCCACTGTCCCGCGGCCGACGCCGGCCCGGCCGGAACCCTGGCCGGGTACCGCCTTGGGCACCGGTACGAGCATCGTACGCACCGCCGGCTTGTGCAGTGTGCGCGGGTACAGCCGCTCGGTGCGGACCTGCCGCGACTCCGGCAGCTCGACCGGCCCGAACCGGATGTGGCTGCCCTGCTGGGTGATGTCGGTCAGGCCGGCCCGCCGGGCCCGGGCCCTTAGCTGCGCGACCGCGAGCAGGTTCTGCACCGGCCGCGGCAGCGGGCCGAACCGGTCGGCGAGCTCGTCCCGGACGGCGGTGATATCGGCCGCGGTGTCGATCGCCGCGATCCGGGTGTAGGCCTCCAGCCGCAGCCGCTCGCCCGGCACGTACTCGTGCGGGATGTGCGCGTCGACCGGCAGCTCGATCCGGACCTCCGGCTTCTCGGCCGGCCCGTCGCCGCGCATCTCCCGGACCGCCTCGCCGATCATCCGCACGTACAGGTCGAAGCCCACCCCGGCTACATGCCCGGACTGCTCGCCGCCGAGCAGGTTGCCGGCCCCGCGGATCTCCAGGTCCTTCAGGGCGACGTACATGCCGGCGCCCATCTCGGTGTGCTGGGCGACGGTAGCCAGCCGCTCGTGCGCGGTCTCGGACAGCGGCTTTTCCGGCGGGAACAGGAAGTAGGCGTAACCGCGCTCCCGGCTGCGGCCGACCCGGCCGCGCAGCTGGTGCAGCTGGGACAGCCCGTAGGCATCGGCCCGGTCGACGATCAGCGTGTTCGCGTTCGGGATGTCCAGTCCCGATTCGACGATCGTGGTGGACACCAGCACGTCGTAATTCTTGTCCCAGAAATCGATCATGATCTTTTCCAGGGTGTGCTCGTTCATCTGCCCGTGCGCGACCGCGATCCGGGCTTCGGGCACCAGGTCGGCGATCCGCGCGGCGACCTTGCTGATAGAAGAAACCCTGTTATGCACGAAAAATGTCTGGCCGTCACGCATCATCTCGCGCCGGACCGCCGCTGCTATCTGCTTTTCCTCGTACGGGCCGACGAACGTCAGCACCGGGTGGCGCTCCTCCGGCGGAGTCAAGATCGTGGACATTTCCCGGATTCCGGCGACGCCCATCTCCAGTGTCCGCGGGATCGGCGTAGCCGACATCGACAGCACGTCGACCTGGGTGCGCATCCGCTTGAGGTACTCCTTGTGCTCGACGCCGAACCGCTGCTCCTCATCGACGATGACCAGGCCGAGGTTCTTGAACCGGGTTTCCGCCGACAGCAGCCGGTGAGTGCCGATCACCACGTCAACCGAGCCGTCGGCGAGGCCGGCCAGCGTCGCCGCCGACTCCGCGGCGCTCTGGAACCGTGATAGCGGCCGCACGGTCACCGGGAACGGCGCATACCGCTCGCTGAAGGTGGCCAGGTGCTGCTGGGCCAGCAGCGTGGTGGGCACCAGCACGCCGACCTGCATGCCGTCCTGGACCGCCTTGAACGCTGCCCGGACCGCGATCTCGGTCTTGCCGTAGCCGACGTCGCCGCAGATCAGCCGGTCCATCGGGATCGGCTTTTCCATGTCCCGCTTGACCTCGTCGACGGCGGCGAGCTGGTCCGGCGTCTCCACGTAGGGAAAGGCGTCCTCCAGCTCGCGCTGCCAGGGCGTGTCCGGGCCGAAGGTATGGCCGGGTGACGCGGTGCGCGCCGAGTACAGCCGGATCAGCTCGGCGGCGATCTCCCGGACCGCCTTGCGGGCCCGGCCCTTGGTCTTGGCCCAGTCCGCGCCGCCGAGCCGGTGCAGGGCCGGCGCCTCGCCGCCGGAGTACCGGGTGACCTCGTCCAGCTGGTCGGTCGGCAGGTACAGCCGGTCCGGCGGCTGGCCGCGCTTACTCGGCGCGTACTCGATGACCAGGTACTCCCGGGTGGCGCCCTGCACGGTCCGGCTGGTCATCTCCAGGTACCGGCCGACGCCGTGCTGCTCGTGCACGATGTAATCGCCAGCAGCCAGCTGCAGCGGGTCGACGCCGCCGCGGCGCCTGCTCGGCATCCGGTGGCTGTCCCGGCCGCCCGCCGTCCGCTGGCCGGCCAGATCGGTCTCCGACAGCACGGCAAGCCGGATCGCGGGCCAGACGAAGCCGCTGCCGAGCAGCCCGGTCGCGATCCGCGCGACACCGGGCTGCGGCGCGGCGGCCAGGTCGCCGGCGCTGGCGCCCAGGCCCTCGCCGCGCAGCACTTCGGCCAGCCGCTGCGCGGGGCCGTGTCCCTCGGTGATGAGCACGACCCGCCACTGGTCGGCGAGCCAGTGGCGGACGTCCGCCAGCACCCGCTCGGTGTCTCCGCGGTAGGCCTGCGCCGCAGTCACCTCCAGGCGGAACGACGCGCGGCCGCCAGCGCCGGCCCCGGTGCCCGTGACCGCCCCGCTGCCCGATGCTGCCCCGCTGCCCGATGCCATCCCGCTGCCTGCCGGCCCGCCGACCGTCAGTTGCCGCGGCGATGCGGGGAGACGGCCCGTTTCGCCTTCTTCTTTTTCTTCTCCTTCGTTTTCTTCGGCGGCGAACGGGGCCAGTGTCCACCAGCCCACCGACAGTGCCGCCGCGGTCGCCCGAATTTCGGCGATCGGCAGGAAAGCGGCCGCGCCCAGGTCGACCGGGGCCTGGCCGCCGGCGGCGGCGTTGACCCAGGATGCTTCCAGGAACTCCTGGCTGGTAGCCACCAGGTCAGCCGCCCGGCTCCGGATCCGTTCCGGGTCGCAGGCCAGCACGATGGCGCCCGGCGGCAGCGAGTCGAGCAGCAGCTCCATCCGGTCCGCCAGTACCGGGGCGAACGCCTCCATGCCCTCCACGGTGATCCCGTCGGCCAGCTTGCCGAGGACGTCGGCCAGGCCAGGATGCTCGGCGGCCAGTTCCTTGGCCCGCTCGCGAACGGCCGGGGTGAGCAGCAGCTCCCGGCACGGGGGCGCCCACAGCATCGCGGCCGGTTCGAGACTGCGCTGGTCGGCCACCTTGAAGGAGCGGATCTCCTCCACCGTGTCACCCCAGAACTCGATCCGGGCCGGGTGCTCGTCAGTCGGCGGGAAGACGTCGAGAATGCCGCCGCGGACCGCAACCTCACCGCGGTGCGCGACCAGCTCGACCCGGTCGTAGCCGATCTCGACCAGCCGGGTGAGAACCTCTTCCAGGTCGGCTTCCTGGCCGGGCGCCAGCGCGACCGGCTCCAGGTCAGCCAGGCCGCCGACGAGCGGCTGCAGCAGGCTGCGCACCGGGGTGGCGACCACCAGCAGCGGGCCCGACCGGGGGTCGGCCGGATCGGGGTGAGCCAGCCGGCGCAATACGGCCAGGCGCCGGCCCGAGGTGTCCGAGCGGGGCGACAGCCGCTCGTGCGGCAGCGTCTCCCACGGCGGGAAGTACGCGGCGGCGGACGCCCCGATCAGCGAGCCCAGCGCCTCAGTCAGGTCCTCGGCCTCGCGCGCGGTAGCGGTGACGGCGAGCACGAACCGGCCGCTGGCGGCCGCCGGGCCCGGGGCGCCGGTCAGCGCGGCAGCCAGGACGGGACGCAGCGCCGGCGGCCCGATTAGATCAGCGCCGCCCATCGCGGGCTGCGCGGCCTGGTCCAGCGCGCGGCTCAGCGCCGGATCACCGGCGACGATGTCCAGCAAACCGGAGAGAGTCATGGTGTCCAATGCGATTCGGCGGGAGACGGGACCGGCGGCAGGACCGGCGGCCGCACGGACAGGCCGGACGATCCGGGGCAGCACGAAACCGCCGCGCTTAATACGGGCATGAACGCGATCGCGTGCGGACCGGATCGCGGTACTGACGGCAAGTTTACCGTCCGGCCTGCGCGTCGCCGCCCGCGGATCCCCGCAGCGGATACGAAAAGCAGGTACCGGACGGTAATCGGCGGCCGCCGTCGGCTGCGCCGCCCGTCTCATGCGGGTTCCGCTCGGTCAGCCGCAACGGGAACTGGTTACCGGCGGTTACAGCCGCCCGGCGCGAGGCGGCGCGCGGCGGCGTCCCGCCGACCGCTACGGCCAGCTCATCCGGTGTACCCTCAGGCGTGCCCCGCGCCTGCGAGTAGCCGAGCGTGACTGACGTCGCGGGTCTGACGTCGCGGGTCTGACGTCGCGGGTCTGCCGCCGCGCGGGGAAGGGCTGGGCCGGATGAACGACACTGCCGTCGACGTTGCCGCCGCTGCGCGCGGCGGTCCCGCTGAGCCGGACCTGACCGCGCTGCCCGCGGCCGGGCTGACCGACAGCCAGCTCGGCGACCTGGAGCTGCTGCTGTCCGGTGCGTTCGCGCCGCTCCGCGGATTCATGGCCGCCGCGGACGCGGACGCCGTAGCTCGCCGCGGCACGCTGGCCGACGGCACCCCCTGGCCGGTCCTGGTCACGCTCGAGCTGGCTGGCGACGCGGTGCCCGCCGACGCGAGCCGGCTGCTGCTGTCCGATCCTGAGGGCGTCCCGCTGGCCGTACTGACAATCACCGAGCGGACGCCGCTGCCGGACGTCGCGCCGCACCGGGGCCTGGTCCGGCTCGCCGGGCCGGTCGCGGAGCACCGCAGGCCGGAGCACGGCTCGTTCCGCCGGCTGATGCTGACCCCGGCGCAAACGCGGGCGCAGCTAGACAGCCGCCCGGTGCTGGCTTTCGCTACCCGGGCACCGCTGAACAGCAGGCTTATCGGCCAGCTGCGTCATGCTGCGGGGCAGCTGAAGGCACGGCTACTGCTGCTGCCGCTGGTGGCCGGCCCGGCCGAGGTGGTCGGACGGCCCGAAGCACTGGTCCGGACGGTACTCGCTGCAGCCGGCAACCTTCCGGCCGCCACGATGGTCGTCCCGGTGCCGCTGGCGCGCCGGGGCGCCGACCAGCGGCACGACCAGGCCCGCGAGCTCGCCGTCACTGCCATCGTCGCCGCCGCCTACGGCGCCACCCACCTGATGACCGACAGCTCGCCCACCCGCGGCGCCGGCGCCGGCCTGGCGGAGCAGCTGCCCGGCGTGCCGATCCCGGTGCTGGCGTCCGGGGACTGGGCCTACGACCCGAGAGCTGACGTCTGGCGGCCGCTGTCCCTGATCGAGGCCGGCACGGAACGGGAGGACCTGTCGTCCAGCCAGCTCGGCGACCTGCTGGACGCCGGCGCGGACATTCCGGCGTGGTTTACGCCGGCCACCGTGGCGCGGGAGCTGCGCCGGGCGCGGCCAGCCAGGTCAGACCGCGGTTTCGTGCTGTTCCTGACTGGCCTTTCCGGCTCGGGCAAGTCCACTATCGCCAGGGACCTGCGGGACGTGCTGGCCGAGCGGGGCGACCGCCGGGTAACGCTGCTGGACGGCGACCTGGTACGCCAGCTGCTCTCGGCCGGCCTGACCTTCTCCCGCGCCGACCGGGATCTCAACATCGTCCGGATCGGCTACGTCGCCGCGGAAGTGGCCCGGCACGGCGGTATCGCGATCTGCGCGCCCATCGCGCCGTTCGCCGCGCCCCGGGCCCGGGTCCGGGAGATGGTCTCGGAAGTAGGTGACTTCCTGCTGATTCACGTGGCCACGCCGGTGGGGGTCTGCGAGGAACGGGACCGCAAGGGCCTTTACGCTAAGGCGCGGGCCGGGCTGATTACCCAGTTCACCGGGATTTCTGACCCGTACGAGCAGCCAGACGACGCTGACCTGGTCATCGACACCGCGGCGATGTCCCGGCAGGAGGCCGCCGCCGCGGTGCTCAGCCTGCTCACCTCAGGCGGCTGGCTGGCGGGCGGCCAGGACTGACCCGCGCCAGCTCAGGCCCGGTGCCGGATTTTAGTCCTGGTCCTCGGCACCGGCGCCCTGGTCGAGCCGGCGCCGGAAGCCGCGGAAGGAACTGACCAGCGAGCCCGACATCTCATCCCGCTGCCGGGACAGCAGCACAAAGCTCAGAATTCCGCTGATCAGCACGGATAGCCCCACCAGCGCGAAGTTGCGGGCGCCGGCCAGGTACAGCAGCAGCAGGCAGCCGAAGAAGAGCAGCAGCCGCATGATCGTGTAAGCGAGGGTAGCGCGCATGGCGGCCTTAGTTTACGCACCTGCCGGCCAGCGCTGAACCGCTGCGGGCCCGTAGCGCCGCCCGCGGCCGATATCTTCGGGAAATGACGTGGACAGTGCCATTCCCCGCCCCGCTGGCTGACGGTCCGCTCACCGGGGCCGACCGGCCCATTCTTACGGCCTTTCTTGACTGGCAGCGCACGACAATGCTGAACATCTGCGCAGGCCTCACAGCGGCCCAGCTCGTTGCGCGGCCAGCGCCCCCGTCAAACCTCTCCCTGCTCGGCTTGGTCCGCCATCTGACCAAGGTCGAGCGCATCTGGTTCCGGCAGCGCGCGGCCGGGCTGCCGGTCCCGCCCGTGTATGACCCGGCGAAGGGCCGCGATGCGGACTTTAACAACCTGGACCCGGATCGCGCTGCCGCCGACATCGAACTGCTGGCGCAGGAGTGGCGGCTCTCCGATGCCGCAGTCGCCGGGCTGGCATTCGACCACACGTTCAGTCACGGCGGCGAGAATCACTCGCTGCGCTTGGTCTACGTTCACATGATTGCCGAGTACGCCCGGCACAACGGCCATGCCGATCTCCTGCGCGAGCGCATCGACGGGTCCACCGGCCGGTAATTCGCGCGCGGTGACCCGAAGCTGACCGCAGGCTCGCGAACACCGGTGAGGGTAGCTGCGGGCTAGCTGACCCGGGTCGGGGCGGTTGCAGGCGGGGACTGGGAATTCTCAGAGCTGATCTTACCGAAGCTAAGGATAAAACCCCCGTTTGTCGCCACACTTGGGACACGCGCCTGCGCGCAGATCAGGAGGGGAATCCATGGCCAGTAACGGTGAGCGTCTGCTGACTCCGGGGGAGGTCGCTGCACTGTTTCGCGTCGATCCGAAGACCGTCACCCGGTGGGCGGCGTCCGGCCGCATTAGCAGCATCCGTACCCCCGGCGGACACCGGCGGTTTCGCGAGTCGGAGGTGCGCGCACTGCTTAGCGGCGACACCGAGTCGCCCGCCGGCGTAACCGCCTAGCGGCGCCGCGGATGCAGTCAGCTGAGCTGCGTGCAGCGGAGCCCTGGACTTGGAACCCCGGACCTCTAGCCAGGAACCTGGAGCCCTGGACCCGGCGGCTGGGCGGCCGGGGCGGTTGGCGCGGCGGGCCGGCGGGCCGCGGCTCCTGCGGCCGGTTTCCGGTGGTTCGCCGGCTAGCGCGGTCCGTCGCCATGATCGGACTGCCCAAGATGGCCTCGGCGCGCGAGGAAATCCAGAAACTGACGGCGCATCGACTCGTCGCCGTCACGCCAGCGCTGCCGCTGCTCGTCGGCTTCCGCCCGGGTCAGCGCCCCGGCGGCGAGCCGCTCGTAGTCCCGGTCCGCCGGGCCGATCTCGATATAAGCGTCACTGACGACGCGGCCATCGGGGCTGATGGCCGATTCGGGCACCAGCAAGTTGCCGTTGGTTAGCCTTATCACGTTCATGACTGGTTACCCCGTCAAATGCCATAGCGCACGTTGAAATAAAGCATTACGTTAAGCGCCGCCCTGGTGTTACCACCGAGCATGTCCACAAGTGCCGGCCGCTGACCGGACGCGATGGCAGCAAACGCGTCGGCGAAAAACTCCCGTCGGCCCAGCGTGCTCCGCTGCTTGTGGAAATCGCTGACCGCCGAGTCCATGCACTGCTCGTACAGAGCAACGAACTCGGCAGAATCTGACTGCCACTGTCCGGCGGATCCGTCAATGTCGTCGAGAGCGTGCCCGATCTCGTGACACATCACGTCCGGTGTCGGCGACGGCCTGGAGCCTACGATGATCTTACGATCCCCGTAGGCACCCGCGCAGGCATCCCAGGTGGCCCGGCCCGACGGCAGCGGGACGCCGCTCAGCTTGCTCATATCGTCCAGGTCAGGCACGCCGCCCGGACCCACGTAGATGGCATCCAGTCCGGCCGCGAGCTTCTCCTTGATCAGCTGCGGCAGCTCGGCGAGGCGCTCGATCGCAACAACCGCCTCCGGCGGCGGAACCTCGTCCGGCGCCCATTCCCGGCGGACCACTGACTCCAGGTGGCCGCAGTGCCGGCGGCCGGCGGCCGTCCGGTTGCCCTGCGCGATCTCGTACCAGGGCACCTTCGCCGCCGCGGTACGGACCGCCGGCTGGGCGCGGGCCTGCGCGCGGGCCTGCGCGCGGGCCGATTCGGGAGCGGGCCGCCCCGCGGGGGCGCCGGGCGCCGGGCGAACCGCCGCACGCGCCGCGCCCCGCTGCCGCCCCGCAGCGCCGGGCGGGCGGCCGTCGGCCAGGACGCCAGCCGTGCCCGCACTGCCTGGCAGGTCAGCGGCCCTTAGGTCACGGGCCTCCAGATCAGCGGCTCCCCGGTCACCGCCAGGCGGCCGGTGGCCGTCGATTCCGCTGGCCAAGTCGCTGACCGGCGGAACGCGGTTCACGCGGTCCGGGAGCAGCAGCCGCGGCGGCGCAGTCCGCCGGTGCGAGCCGGCCGGCCCGGCACTGCCGGGCGCAGCAACCCGGCCCGGCGCGCCGTCAGGACCTGGCCGCGCGCGCCTGCCTGCGGCGGGAGCGGAGCGCCGCAACCGGCGGCGCAGGTCCAGACGGCGGAGCCGGTCTAGTAGCCGCAACCGCATATCCCGCTCCCGGTGATGACCTCAGGCCGCCAGGGTACGCCGACATCCGGGTTCTCGTCATCATCGGTGGCACTGGGGAGCTGCGGGGTCACGGAGAGTCAGACAGCATCACAAGACGCTGCGTATCATAACCACTGGAGCAATTCGCCTGATATTTCGCCGATGTTACGGCTAGGCTGCCGCCATGCTGCAGCCTGTCGCGGTCTTTGCCCTGGTCACCGTCGGGTTCGTGGCGCCGTGCCTGATCGATGCGGCAAGAACGCCGCAGCTGTTCTTCAGTCGGCTCAGCAAGAGAACGTGGCTGACAGTGATCGTGGTGTGCTGGCCGGCTGGCGCGCTGGCCTGGCTACTGGTCGGCCGGCCGCGCCGCAGCCGGGTTCCGGTGCTGCTGCCCGGCACGCCCGGCAGCCCGCGGCTGAGCGCCCAGGAGGCGATTCGGCGGCACCCGGCCTGGCGGTCCGCCCAGCTGAGCAACAGCCTGCAGGAAATCTCCGCAGACGCCGTCGCGCACCAGGTTCCGGCGCAGCCGACGGGGCCAGATGACGACCCGGACTTTCTCGCCGAGCTGGCGCGGCGGATCCGGGACGCTCGCGACAGCGGCTAACGCGGCCCGGACGGCTCAGCCCGGCGGCAGCTCGGCTCAGCCCGGCGGAGCCCGGCGGCACCCGGCGGCAGCTCAGCCCAGCCCGGCGTAAGAATGCAGCCCGTTGACCCACAAGTTGATCCCGACCACGTTGAACATCAGGCAGACAAATCCGGCTAGCTGGATGTAAGCAGCCTTGCGTCCCCGCCAGCCGGCCGTCGCCCGGGCGTGCAGGAAGCATGCGTACACGACCCAGGTGATGAACGACCAGGTCTCTTTCGGATCCCAGCCCCAGTACCGGCCCCAGGCGTGGTCGGCCCAGATCGCGCCGGCCATCACGCCGAACGTCCAGACCGGAAACGCGAACAGCACGCTACGGTAGGCAAGCCGGTCCAGCACCGCAGGCCGCGGCAGCTGCGCGATAATGCCGCCGCCCCGGGACGGCAGGCCGGCCGCGACCTGCCGTTCGTGCCGGGCGGCAGCCAGGTACATGAGGGTAACTACCGAGCCGACGATGAACAGCCCGATCGCCACGATCATGGCCGTCACGTGGATCGCGATCCAGTAGGACTGCAGGGCGGGTACCAGCGATCCGGCCGGCGTGTAGACGAGGGCCACGTCCAGCGTCAGCGCCAGCACCACCGGCATCAGGACGAACAGCCCGAGATAGTAAGCGCGGAACCGTACCGACGCGGTCACCAGCACTATTACCGCCATGCAGGTGAACGCGGCGATGAACTCGAACATGTTGCCCCACGGCACCCGGTCCTCGGCGAGGCCGCGGGCGGCGATCGAGGCAACCTGCGCCACCAGCCCGGCGCAGGTAAAGCCGAACGCCGTCCGCACCCAGCCGCCGGCCGGGCCGCGCCGCGGCTTCGCCGGCGGTCCGCCGGACCTGACTGCGGGCGAGTCGGCCAGCAGTCCGCCGTCGGGCTGCGTCACTCCGGCGGCCCTCAGTCCTGCGGCCGCGGAGCCATAGCCGGCCGCGGAGTCATAGCCGGCCGCGGAGTCATAGCCGGCCGCGGAGTCATAGCCGGCCGCCTGCCGGGCCGCGGCCGGCCCGGCGGCCTCGGCTTCGCCGGCCGCCGGGCCGGCGCCCACCAGGACCGGCGCGGGCGCAGCGGCCTGGGCCGGGGCCGGGATCGGGACGAGGCCCGCAAGCAGGCGGTGCCGGGCGAACGCAAAGTCGCCGGCGTAGGCGAGCGTGCCGACCGCGTACAGCAGTACCGCGATCAGAAGGCAGGTGTTGCTGGTGTCGGCCAGGCCGATGTTCACGGGCACTGGAGCCTCACTTCCCCTCCCGCTCGCCGAGGACGTTCTCGGCGAGGGATTTGTCGTCAGCGGTGCTGACAGATGACGGCGGATCGTAGCCGGACGGCGCCGCTGGCATGCTGGCGGCGGGCAGAACGCCGCCGGCCGGACCTACTGCGGGCAGACCCGGCTCCCGCCGGGCATGGTCATCCAGGCCACCGCGGTGCTCGGCCTGGTGCGACTGGGCACCGTGATACTGGCCGTGGTGCGTGGCCATCAGCCGGGTGGTGAGCTCGGCGAACTCCTCGTCGAAACCGCCGGCCGCGTCCGAGCGGGCCAGGCCGCCGACATCGACGGTCGTGCTGCCGTCCGGTGCAGCGACGGCACGGACGAACACGCGCCGCCGCCGCACCAGGAACGACAGGATCAGCCCCGCCAGCGCCAGGCACCCGGACACCAGTGCGGGCAGCTGGCCGGGATCGTAGGTGATAGCCAGGCTGATCCACGGCTTGTAACCGGTAAATGTGAGCGTTCCCGCACGGCCGGGCAGCCGCATCGAATCGCCGACGCCAAGCGGCCGCGGCGTTACCGCCAGCTGGTGCATCTGGCCGGTCTTCAGCTGGTAAACCGACTGGGTCTGACCGGCGTTCAGGCCCAGGTTGCCCGCATAAGCGACAAGGCTGACCTCCGGGTTCAGCGCCGCCGGGAACACCGAGGTCCGCTGTCCGCCCGAAGCAGCCGCGGTGGGCAGGAAAACGCCCGCGAACCCGAGCTGCCGGGGGCCCGCGTCGGGAACCTTGACCACGCCCTCCGAGGTCAGGCCGGTCTGGTCGACGGGGATGAACGGCACCGGGCCTTTGAAGGCCACCCGGCCGGTGCCGTCAGTAACCGTGAACTCCGGGGCGTAGCCGTGCCCGATGATGTAAACGCTGACGCCGTCGACGACCAGCGGCTTGTTCACCCGCAGCCGGTAACTGCGCACCGGCGCACCCGGCCTCGCGGAGTAGCGCAGCGCGGCGTCGAACTGCAGTGGCTGGCCGAGCTCGGCGCCCGACGTGACGTAGCTCGCGCTGAACTTCGCCAGCGTGATGGAGAAGGGCGCCAGGTCCGCGGACGTGACCAGGCGGCCCGGCTTGAATACATCCAGCGCGGTCGGCGTATCGCCGAACGAATCGCCGGTCACCAGCAGCCTGTTTGCTTTATAGCCGAAAAGGGCGCCGAGCCCGACGGACGCTAGCAGGGTAAGCAGCGCGATGTGAAACAGCAGGTTGCCTACCTCCCGCAGATAGCCTTTTTCTGCGGATATCCAGCCGTCGCCGGCCCGCAGCCGGAACCGGCGGCCGCCCAGCAGCCGCCGGGCGGCGCCGAGCGCGGCTTCCGGCGGCAGCGCGGTCAGGTAGCTCGTAGCCAGCGGCAGCCTGGACAGGTTGCGCGGCGCCCGTGGCGGCTGCTGCCTGGTTGCTCCGGCGAGCCGGAAGGTCCGCGGCAGCACGCAGCCGGCCAGCGAGGCGAACAGCAGCAGGTAGATCGCCGCGAACCAGGGCGCGGCGAAGACGTTGAACAGCGAGAACCTGGCCAGCACCGGCGCGAGACCCGGGTGCGCCTGGTAGTACCGGGTCACCGCCGCCGGGTCGATGCCTTCCTGCGGCAGCACCGAGCCGGGCACGCTCGCTACCGCCAGCAGGAACAGCAAGATCAGCGCGGTGCGCATCGACGTCAGCTGCCGCCAGCCCCATCGCAGCCACCCCGCCGGGCCCAGCCGGCTGCGGCCGCCCGGGTCCGGCTGCTGCCGCTCAGCGGTGCTTGCCTGCCGCTCCAAGGTGCTTACCTCGTGCTCCGCAGTGCTTACCTGCTGCTCCGGGCTTACCTGCTGCTCCGGCGGGCCTGGCGGCGGACTCGGCGGGAGGCGCAGGCCGGTCACCGGGGCAGCTCGCGGCTGGCTTGTCTCGTCATGAAGTTCTCGGCTGCACGTCGGAGATCAGCTTTTTCAGGCCGGAGTAAGAGGCTATGCCTATTACCCGGCCAGCGATGCGGCCGCTGCGGTCGATGACAAGCGTGAACGGGATTGAAGCCGGCGGAACAGTGCCGTAAAACTGCAGCGCGACGACTCCGCCGGGGTCGCTCAGGCTCGGATAGCCGACCTCGAAAGTCCGCTCGAATGCCAGGGCGGCGGCCTGCTGGTCGTGGCTGTCCACCCCGATAAACCGAACCCGGTCAGACTGGAGCCGCCGGTCCAGGGCAGCGAGCGCCGGCGCTTCCTGACGGCACGGCCCGCACCAGGAGCCCCAGAAGTTAAGTACGACCAGGTCGCCCCGGTAAGAGCGCAGCCGCAGATGCCGGCCGGCCAGGGTGGTTCCGGTGACCGGCGGCGCGGCCAGCCGGGAGCCAGGCCGGAAAACCGTCGTGCTGTAACTTCCGGTCACGAAGCTCTGGCCGCTGCTGGCAGCGGTGCTGGCGCCGGTGGCTCCGCCCGAGCACCCGGCGACCGCCGCAGCCGAAAGTCCGGCCAGCAGCCAGGTCATCCGGTGCACAGCATCCCCTACGGTGTCATCGGCCGTGCCAGCGGCCACAGCGTCCTTGGGCTATACCGGGCCATCTGCCCGCAGGTCCTCGTCTCCTACGGGCGGTAGTACCTCGCCGCCCATTGTGCCCCCGGCCGTCGAGCCGCCCGACGGCGGGCCGGCCGGCCAGGTCCGGTCAGGCGCCGGCTATCTGGCCGTGACCAGGTCCCGACGGCGCCGCGTACGACACCCCGGTCAGGTTGCGCCCGGTGTAGCGCAGGCTGGTGACGCTGCCCAGCGCGCACTCGCGCCGCCGCGGGTCGTGCCAGAGCCTGCGGCCCTCAGCGGACCGCCGCGCCACCCAGATGGGCAGCTGGTGACTGACGCACACCACCTCGTGGCCGGCCCCCGCGCTCGCCGCGTCCGCGGCCGCGGCCAGCATCCGCTGAGCGACTTCGTCGTACGGCTCGCCCCAGGACGGCCGCAGCGGGTTGCGCAGGGCGAGCCAGTGCCGCGGATTGCGCAGCGAGCCGTCACCGACGCCGAACGCCATGCCCTCGAAATGGTTCCACGGCTCGATCAGCCGGTCATCGATCTCCACCTCGAGGCCGAGCTGAGCCGCGATCGGCTCGGCCGTCTGCCGGGCCCGGTCCAGCGGCGAGGACCGCAGCACCGTAATGTCGCGGCCGGCCAGGAAATCCGCCGCCGCCTTCGCCATCACCCGGCCGTCGTCAGACAGGTGATAACCGGGGATCCGCCCGTAGATGATGCCGGCCGGGTTGGCCACCTCGCCGTGCCGGACCAGGTGCACGATTGTCGTGACGGCCGGCGTGCCCGGCTGGGTCACCGCGCGCTCGGGCACGCCAGTCACGGTCGCGGGCGCGGGCGGGGCTGGTTCAGGGATCACAGGCTCAGTCATGGCCAGCCAAGCGTACCGGCCAGCCCCGTCAGCGGGAGCCAGCGGCAGCGCGGCAACGCCGGCGCCATTGGCGGCCGGCGCGTCGCGCTGCGTTGCGCGAACATTCATCTAGCGGGCGAAATGGCAGCGCGTTCCCTTACTAGCGTCATTACTGCCGCCCGCAGGCAGCAGCCGCGGCGCGCCGGACGGCAGCAGCCCGCGCTCAGCGCGGCGATCTGCCGCCGTTACCTGACCGGGAGAAGTAATGGACCAGCGCCAGGATGACTCGGGTACGACCAGGCGGCGGCTGCTCCGGGGCAGCCTGCTGGCCCGAGCTGCCATCGGCGCCGCCGGCTGGCGGTCGGCGCCCGGCTCGCCGGCCGGGCCCGCGCAGCGCCGGAGCCCGGCCAGTGCGCCCGGCCAGCCGGGCTACCTGCGCAGCCCGCACCTGCGCGCGGGGACCGACACGATCCCGCAGATCCGCCATGTCGTCGTGCTGATGATGGAAAACCATTCTTACGACAACAAGCTCGGCATGCTGCGCCGTCCGGGTGCGGACGGGCTGCGGCTCGGCCGCAGCGGCCGGCCGGTGGCAGCCAACCCGTATCCCGGCGGCGAGATCCAGCATGCTTTCCGGATGCCCACGACGTGCCAGCGCCTCGGCAAGCCGACCCAGACCTGGCTGGCCAGCCACACCCAGTACGCCCACGGCAGCGACAGCGGCTTCGTGAGATCGGCCAGCGGCCCGGTCGCGATGGGGTACTGGCAGCAGGAGGACCAGCCGTTCTACTACTCGGTCGCGCGCCAGTTCCCCGTTGCCGACCGGTACTTCTGCTCCGTGCTCGGCCCGACCTTCCCGAACCGCCGCTACCTCATCTCCGCCACCTCACTCGGCATGATCAACGACACGGTGCCGGGCCTGACCGACTATCCGGCGAACGGCACCATTTTCGACCGGCTGGACAGCGCCGGCGTGCCCTGGAAAAACTACTGCTCGCTCGGCGCGCTAATCTCCAGCACCCAGCTTTAGCCCGGCTGTACGCGGGCAACATAGGCCGCCGGGTGGTGCGGTCGGCGGCTTCTTCGACGACGCCGCCGCCGGGCGGCTGCCCGGTTTCGCCCTGGTCGAGCCGGATTACCTGACTGACTCCGAGGAAGACCCGGAGAACATCACCTTCGGGGAGCGCTTCGCCGCCAAGGTCATCAACGCGGTGATGGCCGGTCCCGGCTGGGAGCACACGCTGCTGATCTGGACCTATGACGAGCATGGCGGCTATTACGACCACGTGCCGCCGCCGCCGGCGGTCGCGCCGGACGCCATTTCCCCCCGCGTCACCGACGACGACCTGCCGTATGAGGGGTTCCGGCGCTACGGCTTCCGGGTGCCGTGCGCCCGGCTTCCGGGTGCCGTGCGCCGTCATCTCCCCCTGGGCCCGGCCCGGCTACGTCTCGCACCGGGTGTTCGACCACACCAGCATCTGCGCGCTGGTCGAGGCCAAGTGGAACCTGCCGGCCATGACCCGGCGGGACGCCAGCGCCAGTCCGATGCTGGACCTGCGCCGTCCGGCATCCGGACGCCGCCGCCGCTGGCCAGGCCGTTGCTGGACACCCATCCGGGCAGTTTGCTGTGCCTGCTCACCGGTCCGGGCACGATCCCGCCGCCCGGATCCGTCAGCTCAGCGCCGCCGCCGCGGCTCGGGCAGCAGCCGGCAACGCCGCCGCGATAGCGCTGAGCGCCGCGTCATCGTGCGCCGCCGACAGGAACCACGCCTCGAACGGTGACGGCGGCAGGTACACCCCGCCATCCAGCATGCCGTGAAAGAAAGCCGCGTAGGCCGGCGCCGACTGGGCGCGGGCCGCGCCGAAATCGCGGACCGGGCCGTCGAGGCCGAGGAAAAACGAGAAAAGGCTGCCGCCCTGCTGCAGCCGGAACGGCACTCCCGCCGCGGTCAGCGCGTCAGCGGTCATCCGGGCGACGGCCGCGGCTGCCTCGTCTACCCGCGCATACACCGCTGGCGTGCACGCGCGCAAGGTGGCGAGCCCGGCCGCGGTGGCCAGCGGGTTTCCGGACAGCGTGCCCGCCTGGTAGACCGGGCCGGCCGGGGCCAGCCGGTCCATGATCTGCGCGCGGCCGCCGAAAGCGGCAGCCGGCAGGCCGCCGCCCATCACCTTGCCGAAAGTCATCAGGTCCCCGGCCACGCCGTCGCGCCCGTACCAGCCGGAGCTGGTCACCCGGAAGCCGGTCAGCACCTCATCCATGATCAGCAGCGCGCCGTACTCGGCGCACAGCCCGGCAAGCAGCTCGTTAAAGCCGGCCGCAGGCGGTACCACACCCATGTTCGCCGGGCATGACTCGGTGATCACGCACGCGATCTCCCCGCCACTGGCGGCGAACGCCTGCCGCACCGCGTCCGGGTCGTTGTAGGGCAGCACCACGGTGTCCCCCGCCACGGCGCCGGTCACGCCGGGTGAGTCAGGCAGCCCGAAGGTGGCGACACCGGAACCGGCCGACGCCAGCAGCGCGTCCACGTGACCGTGGTAGCAGCCCGCGAACTTGACGACCAGCCGCCGGCCGGTATAGCCGCGGGCCAGCCGCAGCGCGGACATCGTGGCCTCGGTGCCCGAGCTCACCAGCCGCACCTTGTCGACCGGGGCGCGGGCAATCAGCGTTTCGGCGAGATCAACCTCGCCCGCTGTCGCGGTGCCGAACGACGTGCCGCGGCCGGCTGCCTCACGGACGGCGCTGACTACGGCCGGGTGGGCGTGCCCGAGGATCATCGGGCCCCAGGAGCAGACGAGGTCCACGTAGCTGTTGCCGTCCGCGTCGGTCAGCCAGGCGCCGCTGCCCGAGGTCATGAACACCGGGGTCCCGCCCACGACGCCGAACGCGCGGACCGGTGAACTCACCCCGCCCGGCAGTACCGCGGACGCCCGGCCGAAAAGCTCTGCGGAAGACCGGCCCGCGCTCAACTGCCGCTCTCTTCGCAGGCATCGGCGAGAAACTCCAGCAGCCGGACCCCGTCCGGCGCCGGGTCACCGGAAGGGGCGCGGACCCAGCGCATGACGTCGCCGCCGGGCAGCCGGGACGGGGGCGCCAGCACGTAGCTATTGCGGCAGTGCCAGCGCAGGGCGGCCACGTCGGCAATCTGCTCCGGCTCGCAGTCCAGCTGGCAGGACCACCACTCGGTCTCGTCGTCCGGCGCGCCCCTGGTCGCGACGAAGAAAAGGGCGCGCCCGGCGCCGATCGCGACCGGGCCGGGCGGGACTTGCGACCGCTGCATCCGCGCAAGCGCCGCCAGGCCTGGCGCGGATGGCACGTCCAGGACATCAAAGACGCGCCCGGTGGCGAGGAGGACGTTAGCCTCCGGCTGGGCCAGCCACCAGTGGCTGACCACCCGCGGATCGGCGCTGGCCTCCAGCTGCCAGGCCGGCGACCGCGGATGAGCGGCCGGGGCCGGGCAGCCGATGCGGTCACACGAGCATGCCCGGCGCGACTCACCGGGCCGCGGCGACCGGCCCGGCGGGTAGGCGCCGACGCAGACCGGCCAGCCCATCGCGGCGTACTGCGCCGCTGCGTCGGCAGGCCGCTGCACCGCCTTACGGCGGCTCAGCCGCAGCGCCTCGACCACGTCCGCTACTCCCGCCCACTGTATGCACAAAGCCCTCGATCCGCGCGCCCGGCGGTGCTCCCGGCTCAGCAAAACCGCTGCGCCGCCTCCGTCGCCCAGTACGTCAGGACGATGGCCGCTCCGGCCCGGCGGATGCCGGCCAGAGTTTCCATGATCACCTTGTCCCGGTCCAGCCAGCCGCGGGCGGCTGCCGCTTCCACCATCGCGTACTCGCCGCTGACCTGATAAGCGGCGACCGGCAGCTGCACCGCTGCCGCCACCTTAGCGATAATGTCCAGGTAGGGCAGGGCCGGTTTCACCATTACGATGTCCGCGCCCTCATCGACATCGAGCAGGACCTCCCGCAGCGCCTCCGCCGGGCTGGCCGGGTCCTGCTGGTAGGAGGCCCGGTCGCCGAACTGCGGTGCGCATTCGGCTGCCTCCCGGAACGGCCCGTAAAACGCGGAGGCATATTTAGCGGAGTACGCGCAGATCGCCACGTCAGTCCGGCCGTCGGCGTCCAGCGCGGACCTGATCGCGGCAACCTGCCCGTCCATCATGCCGCTCGGCGCGACCATGTGCGCGCCCGCCGCCGCCTGGGCGACGGCGATCGACGCGTACCGCGCCAGGGTCGCGTCGTTGTCTACGCCGCCGTCCGGGGTCAGGACGCCGCAGTGACCGTGGTCGGTGTACTCGTCCAGGCACAGGTCCGCCATCAGGACCGTGTCGTGCCCGACCTCGGCGGTCAGGTCCGCCAGGGCCAGCTGGACGATGCCCGCCGGATCGTCAGCGGCTGAGCCGCGACCGTCTTTCGCCGCCGGGATGCCGAACAGGATCAGGCCGCCGACGCCCGCCGCCGCCGCCTCGGCGGCCGCCTTGCGCAGGCTGTCCCTGGTGTGCTGGACGACTCCTGGCATCGAGGCGATCGGCACCGGCTCGCTGATGCCCTCTTTGACGAACATGGGCAGGACCAGATCCGACGGCTGGATGCCGCCGGGCGCCAGCAGCCGCCGCATCGCGGCCGTCGTCCGAAGTCGTCGCGGCCGGGCCACCGGGAATCGGGCGCTCAATCCGGCTCCTTTGCCAGTTCCTGCGGTACGTGCCGGTCTTGTTCTACGTGCCGGTCTTGCTTGACGTGCCGGCCGGCTTGTCCCGCCTACCGGATCCGACGGCGGGCGCCGCGGCGCCGCTCGCTCGGCCTGCGAACGGGTTCCCCCGCTGCCATGGCGCTGTCCCGCAGGCCGGCGCCGTACTGCGCCAGCGCCTCAACCAGGGCGACGCCCGATGCCTCGGGTGCCTGCACGTCGACCCGCAGCCCGTATTCGGCCGCCGTCTTGGCGGTCTGCGGCCCGATGACGGCAATGACCGTCACTGCGTGCGGTTTGCCGGCGATGCCGATCAGGTTCCGGACCGTGGAAGAGGACGTGAAAAGCACGGCGTCGAACCCGCCGCTCTTGATAGCCTCCCGGATCGGCGCTGGCGGCGGGGCGGCCCGGACCGTCCGGTAGGCGGTAACGTCTTCCGCCTCCCAGCCCAGATCGGTCAGCCGGGCCACCAGTGTCTCGGTCGCTATGTCGGCGCGCGGCAGCAGCACCCGGTTGATTGGGTCGAGCACGTCGTCGAAGGCCGGCCACGCGGCGGCCAGTCCCTCAGCGGACTGCTCGCCGTCCGGCAGCAGGTCGGGCTTGATCCCGAACCGGAGCAGGGCCACGGCGGTCTGCTCGCCGACCGCGGCGACCTTGACGCCGGCGAAGGCACGCGCGTCCAGCCCGTACTCCTCGAATTTCTCCCGGACTGCGCGCACCGCGTTGACCGAGGTGAAGGCGATCCACTGGTACCGGCCGGTTACCAGCCCTTTCACGGCCCGTTCCATCTGCTGGGGAGTACGGGGCGGCTCCACCGCGATGGTCGGCACCTGCTCGGGCACGGCCCCGGCGGCCTGCAGCTGTTCGCAGATCTCCCCGGCCTGCTCCTTGGTACGCGGCACGAGTACCCGCCAGCCGAAGAGGGGCTTCGTCTCAAACCAGGACAGCGCCCGCTGACCGCTGACCACGTCACCCACGACCGCTACGGCGGACCCGTGAGCGGTCAGCAAGCTGACGCCTGCTGCTTTCAGGTCGGCGGCCACCGAGCCGATGGTGCACAGCACCGTGTACTGGTCGGTGGTGGTGCCGTTCCAGGTCAGGGCCAGCGGGGTGGTCTCCGGCCAGCCGCCAGCGACCAGCATCTTGCCCAGGTCGGCCGGCCCGGCCTCGGCCCCGAAGATCACCGTGGTGCCGGGGCCGGCGGTCAGCCTGCCAACCTCGGCCGCGTGAATAATCCGGACATCGCCGCTGGCGTCGGCGGTCAGCGGTATCCCGGCGTAGGCCGGGACCGCGACGGCGGCGGAAACGCCCGGCACGATCTCGAAAGCCACCTTGGCCTTCGCGCACGCCGCGGCCTCAGCGGCGGCAGTGCCGAACAGGAACGGGTCGCCGGCGAATACCCGGGCAACCAGCTGACCCGCCCGCGCGGCCTTGACCAGCAGCCGCGGGTCCTGGGTCAGGGCCGCCGAGTCGGTCACCGCTGCCTGCGCGCCGACGGAGCCGGCGATCCGGCTGCTAACCTCCGGGTCAGCCACCACCAGGTCAGCGTCCGCCAGCAGCTGCGCGGCCCGGACCGTCAGCAGGTCCGGGTCACCCGGGCCGGCGCCGACGAACGCCACCAGGCCCGCTGCCTGCCGGGCTACCCGGCGGCGGCCCTTGTCCGCTAGCCGCTGGTCCGTATCCCCTGCGGCCTCGCCAGCTGTGTCGCCAACTCCCTCACCAGCTGCCTCGCCGGGCGCTTCGGCAGGGGGCACCAGGCCCGGTCCCCCCGGCTCGGATGCTGCTATTCCGGCTGCCGTCAGCTCAGGTGCCGTCAGCTCAGGTTCAGGTGCTGCATGTTCTGTCACGGTGGGGTTCACTGGTCATCGTCCCCGCTGCTGATGTGTCCGCCGGACACTGCCATATACATTCCCGCGCCGCGGGCCAGCAAGTCAGCGGCGACGCGGCGGCCGAGCTGCTCCGCCTCGGCTGCCGGCCCGCCGGCACTCCCGCGCAGCGCCGTTCCCCCGTCGGGCGCCGCGACAATCGCATGCAGCCGAAGCGCCTCTGTCCCGGCAGCATACGCGCCGACCGGGGCCAGGCACCCTGCCTGCAGCGCGGCGAGCAGCCCGCGTTCCGCCGTGACCGCGGCGCGGCTCGGCGCGTCATCGAGCCCGGCCAGCGCAGCGGCCAGATCCGGCCGCTGCGCGGCGCATTCCACCGCCAGCGCGCCCTGCCCCGGCGCCGGCAGCATGTCCTCCGGCTCGAAAACCTCCGTTACCGCATCCAGCCGGCCGATCCTGACCAGGCCCGCGTAGGCCAGCACCACCGCCGCCACCTCGCCGGCCCCGACCTTCGCCAGCCGGGTGCCCGCGTTGCCGCGGATCGGCACCGGCCGCACATCCGGCCGCGCCATCAGCAGCGCCGCTGCGCGGCGCGGCGAGCCGGTGCCGATTCGCGCACCCGGTGGCAGGTCGGCCAGCTTCGCGCCGCCCGCGGCTACCAGTGCGTCCCTCGGGTCGTCCCTGGGCGGCACGGCGGCGAGCACGATGCCGTCCGGATCGGCGGTAGGCAGGTCTTTGAGCGAGTGCACCGCGATGTCGACCTGGCCGGTCAGCAGGCGCTGCCGCAGCCCGCTGACAAACACGCCGGTGCCGCCGATCTGGGTCAGCTGCGCCTGGCTGGCGTCACCCACGGTGGTGATGCCCGTCAGCACCACCGCGCGGCCGGTCAGCCGGGTGATCATGTCCGCTACCTGCCGGGACTGGGCCAGGGCCATGGGGCTCTTGCGGGTCCCAAGGCGCAGCGGCGCGTCGGTCACGGCGTTTCCTGCCCTTCGGGCCACCCGGCCAGCCGGGCGTCTGCCCGGGTGACTGCCTGGACCGCAGCCGGGTCCAGGTCGAACAGCACCCGCAGCGCCGCCTCGTAGGAGTCAGCGCCGGGCGTTCCGGCCAGCTCCTTGACCCGGACAGTCGGCGCGTGCAGCAGCTTGTCGGCGATTCTGCGCATTGCCTGCTCGATCTCCGACCGGGACCGGGTGTCGATTCCGGCCAGCCGGCCTGCCAGCCGGGTCATCTCGGCAGCGACGACCTGCGCGGCCTTGGCCCGCAACGCGACGACCGTCGGGGTGACCAGCGCGGCCCGGTCGGCCAGCAGCTGGGCGTCCAGTTCCTCGGCAACGATCCGCCGGACCGCCGCGATATCCGCCTCGAGCACCGGCCCGGCAGCCGGGCCGGCTGGCCAGACAGTGCCGGCTGGCCAGGCAGTGCCGGCTGGCAAGACAGTGCCGGCTGGCAAGACAGTGCCGGCTGGCAAGGCAGTGCCGGCTGGCAAGGCAGTGCCGGCTGGCAAGGCAGTGCCGGCGGCCGGGCCCGCCGGGTCCGGCCGCTCGATCGCAGCCAGTTCCTGGAGGCCGATCACGGTAACGCCGGGCAGCTGGCCCGCGGCTGCCTCGACATCTCGCGGCATCGCGAGGTCGAGCAGTACCAGCGGCCGGCCGGCCGGCCGGCGGCCCGCCAGGGCTGACCGCAGCGCGGCAGCCGTGAGCACGTGCCCGGCGGCACCGGTACAGGTAACTACCAGGTCTGCTGTCACGACCAGGTCGTGCAGCCCCGCCAGGTCGGCAGCGGACCCGCCGACGGCGGCGGCCAGCCGGTCCGCATGCTGGCGCGTCCGGTTAGCGATGACGAGCGGGACGGCTCCCAGCCGGGCCGCCGTTGAGGCAGCGAGCGAACTCATGGATCCGGCGCCGACGATCAGGGTCGCGACGCCGGCCAGGGCGGGAGCATGCGCGGCCGGATCGTGGGCAGCCGGAACGTGGGCGGCCGGATCAGGGCCGCCCGGATTAGTCACGGCCGGATCAAACGCAGCCGTCCCGGCCAGGCGGTTAGCGGCGACGGCCAGCCCGACGCTGACAAGGCTCTGGCCGGCTCGGTCGATGCCTGTCTCCGCATGTGCCCGCCTGCCTGTGCGCAGCGCCAGCGCACCCAGCTCAGCGAGCTCCCGGCTGAGGGTGCCGTGCTCCCGCGCGAGCCCCAGGGCCTGCCTTACCTGGCCAAGAATCTGGCTTTCGCCGACGACCATGGACTCCAGCCCGCACGTCACCGCCAGCAGGTGCTGCACCGCGCGGTCGGCGTAGTGCACGTAGAGCCAGGGAGTCAGCTCAGCCAGCGGAACGCCGGAATGCCGGGCGAGCAGCTCTGAGACGGCCGCCACGCCACCGTGAAACCTGTCCACCTCGGCATAAATCTCGACCCGGTTACACGTGCTCACCACGGCGGAGCCAGTTATGTCGTCGGCCTGGAATACGTCGTGCAGCAGCTTGGCGAGCGCGTCTCCGGTCAGTGCGGCTCGCTCCAGCAGAGCCACCGGCGCGCTCTTATGGCTGAGCCCGACTGCCAGAACGCTCACCTCGCCACCGCCCGCGCCTCCACCTCAGTGCCGCCATCGCCGGCCAGCACTCCGCCTGCCAGCCCCTCGCCGGCCTGGTCGAGACTGCGCGGACGACGCGGCTGCCAGCTGCGCGGCCGCTGGCCAGCGTTCTGCACCACTGCACGGCGCTGGGCGTGGAAGGCCAGGATCTGTAGCTCAATAGACAGGTCGACCTTACGCACATCTACGCCGGAAGGCACGTTGAGCACCACCGGCGCGAAATTCAGCACGCTGGTCACCCCCGCTGCCACCAGCCGGTCGCATACAGCCTGAGCCGCTGCTGCGGGGGTGGCTATCACGCCGATGGCAACGTTATGCCGGGCGACGACGGTCTCAATCTGGTCGGCGCTGCGGACAGTGTGCCGGGCGATCACGCTGCCCACGACCACCGGGTCAGCGTCCAGGATCGCGGCGATGCGGAAGCCGCGCGAGGCGAAACCGCCGTAGTTTGCCAGCGCACGGCCCAGGTTGCCTGCGCCGACGATCACTACCGGCCAGTCTTGGGTCAGCCCGAGTTCACGGGCGACCTGATAGACGAGGTAGTCCACGTCGTAGCCGACGCCGCGGGTGCCGTAGGAGCCGAGGTGCGACAGGTCTTTGCGCAGCTTGGCGGAATTTACCCCAGCCGACGTCGCCAGTTCCTCGCTCGACACGGTGCCGATGCCGCGGTCTGCCAGCGCGTAAAGCGCCCGCAGGTACACCGGCAAGCGGGCTATCGTCGCTTCCGGTATTCCGCGGCTGCCGTTGGCAGCCAGGGGACGATGATCCATGCGCCGGCACTCCTGGGGGGATCGACGCCGCGAGCACGACCAGGAGGCGCTCGCGCGGTGCAGTCCTGCCACGCTACGCCCTTGTGAACGTTTGCACAAAGTCGGCCGAAGCGCCGCAGCCGGCGGCCAGGACGGCCTTTACGAGCGCTTTGCCCGGTTATCGCAGCGCGGCGCGCAGCCGAGCCTCGCTGACCCGCCAGAAGTCGTGCTGCACGCCGTCGATCAGCGTGACCGGGATCATCTCCGAGTAAGCGCGCAGGTCATCCGGGGACTGGGTGATATCCCGCTCGTCCCACGGCACCCCGAGTTCCGCGGTTACCCGCGAGATGATGGCGCGGGCGTCCTCGCACAGGTGGCAGCCCGGCCGCGACAGCAGCGTCACTCCGTGCGCGGGGCTGTTCATCGTACCGACCGCGGCGCGTCGCCAGGGCTGGCCGGCCGGGTTCCGTAGTCTGCGCCGTAGTCGGGCCGCGCGAAGCCGGAGGTGTCGTAGCCGGGCTCGCCGAACAGGTCGGCGATCGAGGGGAACGGCGAGACTGTCGCCTGCTGCAGGCCGAGCTCGATGACGTTGGTCGCCAGCACGAGCGCCGCGCTGTCGGCGTCGAATCTGCTGACGTACGGCTGCTGCTTGTGCCGCTCGTGGGCGTCCCGGTCCCGGTAAACCTCGTACAGAATCCGCTGCATGGGGGCGGAGGGAACGGCGTGCACGATGTAGACCAGGGTGTCCGGCTCGCCGGACCGGACCTGCGCCGCGACGTGTTCCGTCAGCTGGTCGAACCGGTCCACCTGGCCCTCGTGCAGGGTGTAAATAGCTATCTGGCCGAAAAGCCGCTCCCGGACGGGGATATCCGCCGCGGTAGCACCGCCGCTGAACCCGTGGCCGGACCCGGTGCCCGGCCGCCAGCCGGCCGGGTCATCCGCCACCCGCAAGCTGCCCCGACCCGGCCCCGGCGCGCTGTCATACCCGCGGCGGTAATCGCCGTCGCCTGCCACGGGGGCGCCTGCCACGGCGGTGTCTGCCCCGGCGGTGTCATAGTCGTTCGGGCTGTCCGCGCCATCCGTACCGTCCGCGTAGCCGTTGCGGCCCGCTCCGTAGCGCCGCCCGGCATCGCCATATCCGTGTGCGTCCTGCCCGTAGCCGTCTCCGGCCTCGCCGTAGCCGTCTCCCGCCTCGCTGTATCCGTCCCTGCCCTGCTGGTAACCAGGAGCGGGCCGGTATAGCCCGTTACCGCGATAAACCCCGCGGTCCTCGGTAAGTTCCCCGGCAGGCGAGTCACCAGGCTCGTCATAGCGGGCAGCCCAGTGATTTTGGCCAGTCCAGCCGCCAGCCTCGTCCGCCCCGAACTCACCGTCTGCGGTCGCCGGGGCGCCGTCGTGCAGGGGCCGGAGGTCGACGCGCGCCAGGCGCACTCCGGCGAACCAGGTCAGCCCGGCTGCCAGCAGGCAGAGCAGCACGAACAGCGAGCCGAACGGCAGGGCGCGGCCGGTCGCGCTGGTCAGGAGGGCTGACATGGCCGGCAGCGCGAGCGCCAGCGCTGCGATCCCGGCCGCCCAGACCGGCGCTGCGGCCCGCCTCCAGCCGGGATTGCGCCGGATCCGCAGCAAGGTAAGTCCGATGGCGGTCAGCGCGACGACGGCGGTCACCGGTCCGAGGCCGTATTTCAGCAGGTAGTTCGGTATTATCTGGTAGTACACGGACGGCGCGGGCGGCGTAGCGCTGAATGCCGCCCCGGTCAGCGGGTCAGTACCCAAGATCACCACCGCGATCAAGCCGAGCGCGGGGAGCAGCAGCCGGGCGGCAAACCGGGCGGCCAGTGTCCGGCCGACGACCTCGGCGAGACCGGCGCACAGTGCCAGCGGCGCCACCACCTGCGCCCCGAGTTCCGTCGCACGGAAGGTCCCCGGCCCGAATGCGCGGTGTGCTCCGAGTGCCTGCGCGCCCAGCGAAACCGTCAGTCCGAGAGCGGCCAGCGCCCAGTCGGCGACGGCGATCCCGGCTGCGCGGCGCAGCCGGATCGCCAGCACAACCGTGCCGGCCGCCGCGACCATGCAGCCGAGGAATGCGAGCACCAGGTGGATGGACATTGCTGCCTATGGTGCCTGAGTCGCGGCCGTGCTGCGACCAGACTGCGCAGGTCCCGTCTTCTTCGCCGGGTCGCGCACCTGGCCAGGCTGACCCGGCTCAGCTGACGATCCTGCTGCGCGGCAAGATTCCGAGGAACTTGGCGCGCCCAGGACAGCGGCTCTCATATTTGCCGCCGGCCAGCGGGGTACGGCGCTGATCGGCGGACTGCTGCACGGCGACGCCAGCGGTCGGGCAAACTGCCGGTCAGTCCCGCGGGGGGAACCGGCCCGCCAGCCAGCCGGCCGTGCCAGCTCCGGCCAGCCTGCCCGTCGGGTACCACGCCGTGGCAGCGCGCCTTCTCCGGCGCCCGTTACTTCTTATTCCTGCGCTGAACGCGAGTCTTTCGCAGCAGCTTGCGGTGCTTCTTCTTCGCCATCCGCTTGCGGCGCTTCTTGATGACTGAGCCCACGGGACCACCCTTACTTAACGTGCTCGCTGACGGCGTGCCTGATTTCCCCGCCGAGCGGCCGGGAACATGCCGACGGCAAACACTACCGCTGCCGCGGGCCGCCGCGGGCCATGGCAGCGTCGCGAGCAGCGGGCTGCGCGCCCCGGCTGCGGGCTGCGCGCCCCGGCTGCGGGCTGCGCACCTCAGCTGCGGGCTGCGCACCTCAGCTGCGGGCTGCGCGATCGGTGCGTTCGGTGCGCGGCCGGCCGGACCTTAGCTGCGCAGCACGTCAGTCAGTTCCTACGTACGCGTCCTTGAGGTACTGGTTGACTGCCTGCTCAGGAACACGGAAAGACCGGCCGACCCTGATCGCCTCAAGCTCGCCGGAATGGACGAGGCGGTAAACGGTCATCTTCGAGACACGCATTATCGCGGCCACCTCAGCCACGGTCAGGAACCTGACATCGCTCAGCGGGGTATCACTCAGCGGGGTTACGTCTGCTGCCATTGATTAGCCCTCTTCCGGCGGAGCGGCGTGGCTGGCCAGATTCGGCGCACCAGTCACGTCCGCCTCCAGCGTAAGTCTTGTACGGAAAAGGGCAACCCCGGCATCCGCGCCCTAGTCGGCTGCGCCGCCTGCCGGGAACTCGCCGCCATTACCGGCACCGGCCAGCGCGGAACCTGCCGCCGCCGGCAACCCGCTGGCCAGCAGTGAGCAGCGCGGCAGCGGAATTGCGGGGTCACCGGGCGGTCCCCTCTGTGCCAGGATCAGGGCTGCGCCGGCGGATATGGCAAAATGGCCACTTTTATGTTACCGCCGCACGGATACGGCGGCCAGGGCAGCCGTGCTGGCACGGCTGTCAGCCCTGCGCGGCACCGAGCTCTCGGCCCCGGTCCCGCGCAGCCTCGATCGCGGCGAGAAAAGCTGCCCTGACCCCGTGCCGCTCCAGCTCCCTGATGGCGTTAATCGTGGTGCCTCCCGGCGAAGTCACAGCTTCGCGCAGGATTACCGGGTGCTCACCGGATTCGCGCAGCATCGTCGCCGCCCCGTAGACGGCTTGCTTAACCATCTCCAGCGCGGTGCTGCGCGGCATGCCCAGCAAGATCCCGGCGTCGACCATCGACTCCACGAGAAAGTAGACATAGGCCGGGCCGCTGCCCGACAGCGCGGTGGCAGCGTCCTGCTGCGACTCGGGAATCCGCAGCACCTTGCCGACCGGCGCGAAAAGCTCTTCTGCCCGGCGCAGGTGCTCCTCGGCCGCGTGCCTGCCCGGCGAGATGACGCTCATCGCCTCGTCCACCAGCACCGGGGTATTGGACATCACCCGGATCACCGGAACGCCGGCCGCCAGCCGGTCCTCGATGAACAACGTGGTGATGCCGGCCGCGACGGAGATCACCAGCTGGCCTGCCGAAACGGCCGGCCCGATCTGATCGAGCAGCGTGCCCATATCCTGCGGCTTGACGGTGATAATCAGCGTTTCGGCGCTCGCAGCGGCTACTGCAGCGGTCAGCACCTCGACGCCGTAGCCGGCCCGCAGCTGGGCGGCCCGCTCCGGCCGCCGCGCGGCCGCGACGACGCCGGCCGGCGGGACGCCCGCCCGGAGCATGCCGGACAGCAGGGCCTCCCCCATTTTTCCCGCGCCCAGAACCGCGATCACCTGACGGAGCCTAGCCGCGCCCGGCTAGCCGCGCGACCGCAGTGAGCGCAGGAAAAACGCCAGGTTGGCCGGCCGCTCGGCGAGCCGCCGGACGAGATAGCCGTACCAGTCACTGCCGTACGGCAGGTAGACCCGCACCTGGGCGCCCGCGGCGGCCAGCCGCAGCTGTTCGGCCGGCCGGATGCCGTAGAGCATCTGGTACTCGAAGCCGGAATCCGGCCGGTCCTGGCGGCCGGCCGCAGCGCCGGCAATTCTGATCAGCCGTGGGTCATGCGTGGCCAGCATCGGGTATCCCGCGCCGTCGAGCAGGATCCGCATGCACCGGACATAGGACCGGTCGACGTCGGCCCGGCCGCTGAACGCTACGTCCGGCGGCGCGCTGTAGGCCCCCTTGCACAGCCGGACCCGGCTGCCGGAGCCGGCCAGCGCGGCGCAGTCGTCCGCGCTGCGGCGCAGGTAGGACTGGATCACCGCACCCAGGTCGGGGAAGTCGGCTCGCAGCGCGGCGTGCAGGCGCAGCGTGGGCGTGACCCGCTGGTGATCTTCCATGTCGAGAGTGACCGTCGTTCCCGCGTTGCGCGCCGCGGCACAGATGCGGACGATGTTTTCCGCCGCTAGCTTTTCGCCGTCGGCGGGCAGCCCCAGGCCGACTGCCGTTGCCTTGACCGACACCTCCGCCCGGCCGCGGGCCGCGAGGCCGGCGTCGCCGAGCCGGCCCAGCAGGCGCACGTACTCCTGCGCCACCGCTGCCGCGTGCTGCGGGCTGACGGTGTCCTCGCCGAGGTAATCGAGGCTGACGGTCAGGCCTGCCCCGATGAGGCGCCGGGTAACCCGCAGCGCATCGTCGGCGTCGGCGCCCGCAACGTACCGCGCCACCAGCTGGCGGGAAACAGGCGCCGCGGTGACTGCCCGGCGGATCCGGTCGCTGGCTGAAGCGGCCAGCAGGAGGCGGCGCAGCACTGCGGACGACCTCCCCCGGACTAGCGATTCAGGCGCCCGGTCAGATTACCTGTCCGGCCGCCGCTTACCGGCAGCCCGTAGATTACCGGCCGGGCCGCGCGATCATCCGACTGGCCGCCGGCTACCGCGCGGGCCGGGCGGTCAGATCCGGCCGCCGCCGTAGCGTTACCCGCACGTTGGCGCCGGCGTCCGGCGGGACGATGACCTCCTGGGCGGCAGGCAGCCCGGCGGCGGACAGGGTGGCGTCCACCGGCACGGTCCGCTTGACGAGCGCCAGTGCCACCGGCCCGATCTCGTAGTGCCGGGCCGCGGATCCGACGAAGCCGATATCGGCGTCGCCGAGCCGCACCGGGTCGCCGTGCGCCGGCAGCCGGTCCTCGCTGCCGTCCAGGTGCAGCAGCACCAGACGGCGCGGCGGGTGGCCGAGGTTATGCACCCGGGCGACCGTTTCCTGGCCGCGGTAGCAGCCCTTGCTCAGGTGCACGGCTGTCTCGATCCAGCCCATCTCGTGCGGGATCGCGCGGTGGTCAGTGTCAAGCCCGAACCTCGGCTGCCCGGCGGCGATCCGGACCGCCTCGTGCGCCCACATGCCCGCCAGCCGGGCGCCGCCGGCCCGCAGCAGCGACACCGTCGCCGCGAGCTGGCCGCGGGGAACCAGCAGATCGGTTTCCCGGCCGGCCCGGATGACGGCGGCAGCGCTGCCGGCCGGGGGCTCGCCGGCCCGCGGTCCCAGCAGGGTGACAACGGCGTAGTCGCCGGTGACATCGGCCGGCTCGACCCGGAGCATGAAGCGCATCGACTCCAGGAACGCCAGCAGTGACGGCGCCGCGCCGGGTTCGACGTGCGCCCAGGTGGCCGTCCCGTCGTCGGTCATCGTCAGCTCATGCTCGACGTGGCCGGTCGGGCTCAGCACGAGCGCGCGTGCGCTGGCGCCGGGCGCCAGGTGCTCTAGATGCTGGGTAGTGACGCTGTGCAGCCACGAGAGCCGGTCGGGGCCGGTGATCCGGAGCACCCCGCGGTGCGAACGGTCGATCAGGCCGGCCGATTCGGTGAGGGCGCGCTGCTCAGCGTAGGGGTCGCCGTAGTGCGCAGCTACCCCGGTATCGGGGCCGTCGGCGGCAACCGCGCCGGGCTCGGCAAGAAGCGGACTGTCCATGCTGCCAGGCTATGCGCCCGCGCCGGGCTCTGGCACTGCCGCCTGGCACTGGGCGCACCGGCCGAAGACCGTCAGGTGAGCGACGTCAGTCTCGAATCCGCGTTCCGTCTTCAGCGCGATCACCAGCGGGCCGACGGCGGCCGGGTCGACCGCGGTGACGCGCTCGCACTGACGGCAGACCAGATGCACATGCTGCGCCTCCGTCGCCAGGTGGTAGCTGGGCGCGCCATGCCCCAGGTGGGTGTGCGTGACCAGGCCAATTTCTTCCAGCAGCTCCAGGGTGCGGTAGATCGTTGACACGTTCACGCCCACCGCCGTCTGGCGGACCGCGGCGTAAATTTCCTCCGGTGTCGCATGATCAAGCCGGGTAACGGCCTCCAGGACCAGCTGGCGCTGCGGGGTGACGCGGTAGCCGCTGGCCCGCAGCGTGTCGTCCCACGCAAGCGACATGGCCCGAGTCTAGTGCGGCGTAAATTGCGCTTGCATCCGCGCGCCGGGGTGCCGTAGCGTTCTCGCTAACGCGGGAAAGGAGGTGGTCCAACTTAATGCATAGACATCGGACTCGCGAGGTGGCTGTCAGCTAGCCGCCGTCCCGTGGAGCGTCGCCGGGCTTCGGCCCGCGTCGGCTCAGCACCGGCCCTAGTGGCCGGGTCGCCCGATGGCGGCCTGGTCATCGCGCTGAAAGGCGGCGGTCGGCGAATACACGGCAGACACCGACCCCCTGGGCTGACCGGCCTTGTCCAGCCGGTCCCCGCAGTGATCCCGCCAGCACCGGCAGGGTCGCCGCGGGAGGCGCCCAGGGGGCTTTTTAAGCCCGGTCGGCGGCTTCTTGCCGGCGGTTCTTTCCGGCCGTTCCGTGACGGCCGGGCGCTCAGCTGACTCGCTTCAGCTGCGCCGACGCATGCGCCTGCAGCGGCTGGCCGACTGCGGCCAGGTCGAACGCGTAAGCCAGGTCGGCTCCGATCAGCCCGTACAGCCGGCGCCCGGCCGTTACCTCCTTCGCGGTCGAGGTACGGACTACGGCGTCGGTGGCCATCTCGATCCTGGTTCCGGAAATGGTGCCGAGATAGATCTCGGTGATCCCGGTCGGATGAGCGAGCAGGACTTCCACCGCGGCATCCGACGCAGGCCGCCAGAATCCTGTCTCCATCGCCAGCGGCCGGCCCGGCCGCCCTTCCTCGTCGAGCAGCCAGGTGCGGCTCGCGTAGATCAGGTACGGCTTGCCGTTATGGCGAAAGGACAGTTCCTGACCGAAATGCGCGCTGGTGATCGTCGGGTACCCGACCACGCCGGCGCCCTCCCAGCACCCGAGCAGGAATGCGAGCGGGGCCAGGGCCGCGTTCAGCTCAGGACCGGGACCGGAGTCGGGGCTGAAACTGGCTGCCGGGGTGGCTTCCGGGCTGCCTGCCGGGGTGGCTGCCGGGGTGGCTGCCGGGCTGGCTTCGAGCCCGGGTCCGGGGGCGGCCAGGGCGGCGGGCTCGGAGTGCGCGCCCGTCGCCGGCTTGCTGTCCTGCTGACGCGGCTGTTCCTGTTCGCTGCTCATCCGGCCAGGCTAAGCGCGCCACAGCTTCGCCGCGACCAGCAGGCAGCACACTGCGAGTGCCGCGAAGGCCGCGACCAGGACACCGCCGATAATCTCGCCTTGCATACCGCGAGTGTAGATCCGCGCGCCGCGTAAGGTGCTGCCTATGGCTTCTCGCTCCCTCGTTATCAAGGTGACCGCCGGCCAGGACGACCTGGAGCGCTGCAATCAGGCGTTCACCGTCGCCGCGACCGCCGCCGCCAGCGGCGTGCCGATCTCGCTGTGGCTTACCGGCGAGGCTTCCTGGTACGCGCTGCCCGGCCGCGCCGATGATGTTGCGCTGCCGTATGCCATGCCGCTCGCGGAGCTGCTGACGACCATCCTGGCTTCCGGCACCGTGACCTTGTGCACGCAGTGCGCGTCGCGCCGGCAGATTTCCCAGGTCGATCTCATTGAGGGGGTCCGGATTGCCGGCGCGGCGACCTTCGTCGCCGAGTCCATCGCCGACGGCGCGCAGGCCCTCGTCTATTAGCGTCGGTGGAACTTTGCTATTGCCCCAATAGCTGCGATGTTCCACCGACGCTGTTCGACCGGCACTGTTCGACCGGCACTGTTCGACCGGCACTGTTCGACCGGCACTGTTCGACCGGGTCAGCTGGAGGCGGCGGTGATCAGCTGGATACTGCCGCGAGGCGCTCGGTGCGCAGCCGGGTGGCCCATTCCTCGGCGCCGGGCTCCAGCGGCGGCAGCGGTCCCAGCGCCCAGGTCAGCAGCAGGTCCGCCAGACCGGGGTTGCGCACCAGGGCGGGGCCGTGCAGGTACGTGCCGAGGACCTTCCGGGCGTAGGCGCCTTCGGTACCGTCCCCGTTTCCTACCCCGAGGCTGACGGTGGCCAGCGGGCGCGCGTCTGCGCCGCGCGAGGTGACGCCCTGGTGGTTCTCGAAACCGGTGAGGCGGGGGACGCCGAGTGCGGGCTCAACGTCGGCGACGATCTCGCCCACACCGCGCCGGTCGCCGCGGCCACTGCGGATATCTAGCAGCCCGAGACCGTCGACCCGTTCCCCGTCGACGCCACCGAACTCCGTCCCCATCAGCTGGTAGCCCGCACACACGGCGAACACCACGGCGCCGCCGTCGGCGGCCCGGCTCAGGCCGCCGTCGGCGCGCAGCCGCCGGGCCGCCAGGATCTGCGGCAGGTCCTCGCCGCCGCCCAGCAAGTAGATGTCACCGTGCACGGGGACCGGCTCGTCGGACTTCACCTCAACCGACTCGACCTCGACGCCGCGCAGCCGGGCGCGGCGCTTGAGCACCAGCAGGTTGCCGCGATCACCGTAGGTGCTGAGCAGGTCCGGGAAGATCCACACCAGCCGGAGCGTGCTGGCTCCCGGCCGCCCGGCAGGTGCGGCGTGCCTGGGCTTGTGCGCGTTCATGACCGCCTGTCCTCCCCGCTCATTCTGCCCGTCCCAGCACTGACCGGATGTGCTGGAACGCCGTGTAGTTGGCCACCACGTCAAGATCCCCGGCGGGAACCCGGTCCACTGCCGCGTCCAGGCCGGCCGCCAGCTCGAATTCGACCTGATCGGCTTCCAGCCGGACCGCGAGGTCAAGCCTGCGCTCACCGGTGACCAGGACCTGGCGGCCGTGCAGCACCCGGTAGTCGACGTCCCACAGCCAGGAGGTGTCCTTGCCGTCGGGCACCCGGGCGTTGACGGCGAGCAGCACCGGCCCGGTTCCGTCCGCGAGCACGTCGAACGCCTCCAGCCAGCCGGCCGGGTTCTTGGCCAGCAGCAGCCGCAGTTGCCGGCCGCGGCGCGCTACTTTGGTGTACCTTCCCGCGACCGACGTCACCTGGCGCAGCCGGGGCAGCGCCTCGTCCGGATCAACGCCCAGCAGCTCAGCTACGGCCAGCGCCATGACCGCGTTCGAGCGGTTCGCCTGCCCGGGCAGCGCCAGCGACAGCTCCCGCACCGTGCCAGCGGCGTCGACGGCGGCGCCCCCGTCCAGAACCCAGCTCGGCTGCGGCCGGGCGAAAGCGCACTCGCCGCAACGCCAGCCGTCCTCGCCGCGGCGCAGGTGCGAACCGCACTGGGGGCAGCACCAGGAGTCCTCGTGCCAGCGCTGGCCGGCCGCCACCCAGGTGACCTGCCGCGCGCCGCCGGCCGCCCAGGTGATCAGCGGGTCGTCGGCGTTGGCGACGACCCGGCAGTCCGGCGCGGCCGCCAGCGCCTGCCGCCAGTTGCGGGCGATCAGCCAGATTTCCGCCGCGCGGTCCATCTGGTCCCGGCTCAGGTTCAGCAGCGTCACCACTTTCGGGCTGGTGGCGCTGATCGTGGCCGGCAAGTGCCGCTCGTCAGTCTCCAGGACCGCGAACGGGGCGTCGGGCGCGCGGCTGAGCGCCGAGATCAGGCCGGCCGCCATGTTCGCGCCGAATGCGTTGGACGCCACCTGCCGGCCCGGCGCGGCGAGGGCGGCGGAGATCAGCCGGGTCGTCGTCGTCTTCCCGTTGGTAGCACTGACCAGCGCGATCTGCCGGCCGGTCGAGAGCAGTTTCAGCAGGTCCGGCTCAAACCGAAGGCCGACGACACCGCCGATGACCGAGCCGTCGCCGCGGCCGGCCAGCCGCGACGCGCGTCCGGCCGCGCCCCCGATCGTGGTGGCGACGCGGGCGCGCAGCGGAAGCTTGCTCATGTGCGCCGATGTTATCCGGCCGCGGGCTGATGACCGCGCGCCTGGGCCGCAGTCAGCTCGTCGTCTCCGCCAGAGCGCCCCGGGCCGTTGAGCTAGCTGGCCGGGCAGCCCGGGTAGGGAACCCGCCCCAGATCGTCGAATCCTGGCAGCTGAACTACGGCTGACCGCCCGAGCTGGTCATAGCCGAGGGTGAATTGCACCGGGAAGGCGCGAGGGCACTTGACGAGCACCTTGAAGGTGATGCTGAACCAGGTGCTGGCGCCGGGGGGCAGTACGCCGGCTGCTGCCTGCCCCAGGGCGGGCAGCTCGCCGCAGGGCCCCCATACCTGCGAGACCGGAGCTAACCCGCCCAGCGGCAGGACAGCACGGACTTGCCGGAGCGTCACCGCGGTCCCCGACTGATTTGTGACCTGCACGCCCAGTTGGAGCGCCTGGCCGACCTGCGCGGAGCACTGGCCGCCGGACTGACTCAGTGCCGGGAAAGTCGCGACGCGCGAGTGTGCGGAGGACACGGCACCGCTCTCGCCGGTCCTGTCGCCGGCCACGTAGCCCACCGCCAGGCCGGCGAGCAGCCCCACGGCGACGAGGATGCCGGCGATCGGCAGCGGCCGCCACTGCGCGATCCGCAGCGGGAACCACTGCGGGAACCACTGCGGGATCCGCAGCGGGCTACCACCTGCCTCTAGCAGGTCATCATCCGGAGGCTCGCCGTGCCCCGGCCGAAACTCAGGGCGGGGAGCTTCCGGCCCGGTGCTCGCCGACTCGGTAGTTGCCCGGAGGCGCTTTCTGGCCGGTAACACGCTAGGTAGCGTGGCCGGCCCGCGCCTGGGCCGCAATCAGCTCGTCGTCACCGCCGACGATGAACCGCCGTGGCCAGGACAGCACCGCTTCCAGCCAGCCCGCCACGCCCATCTCGCCAGCGGCCTGCCGCAGCTGGCCGCGGTGACTGGCCCCGATCATCACGGCCGCCAGGTCCGCTATGAAACCGCGCTGATCGTCGTCGCCGAGCAGCACGTTCCACGCAGGCAGCCGGTTACGGGCCAGCTCCATCGACAGCGGATGACGGCGCAGCCGGCTAACCCGCTGCCCGATGCTGGCGTCCGGGCGCTCGGCCAGGCCAGGCAGCGCGAACTGCAGCGGCGGGGCCGCGGCAAACGGGTCCGGCGAGCCGCCGAGCGGGCATACCCGCTCAATCTCATTCAGCCACTGCAACTGCGGGATGACCCAGGTGACACCGGGCACGGTGCCAGCGCCGGTGCCGCCAGCCAGCATCCGCCGCGCGGTCGCGGCCGCCGCGGCGGCAAGCTGCTGCGGGTCCGCGAACCCGCGCACCGTCAAGGTCCGCCCTGCCAGCGCCCGGTCCAGGGTCGTGGCCAGCAGGCAGTCCCGCAGCCGCTGGTCCAGGCCGGCCCAGCGCTGCCGCAGCGCGGCCGGGACGACGGGCAGCGGACGGCTGGCGAGAAACGCGAGCACCAGCGCCTCGGTCCACACCCGCAGCCACGCGCCGTCCGGCGCGCTGCCGAGAAGGTCCGCGCGGCGCAGCTCCAGCAGCGTGCACGCACGGTCGCCGGTGCAGGCCGGCCCGCAGGCGGCCGACCGGCGGCCAGCGACCGGCGGCGGCAGCAGCTCGCCGGGCGCCGGGGCGCGCTCGGCGGCGCCGCCGAACGGCACCCGGATCCGCAGCGGCCGGTCCATGCCATCGGCGAACACCGCGGCGCAGCCGGGCGGCAGGGAGACTACCTGACGGGACTGATCATCGTCGAGGTTCATCGCCGCCCCGACGACCTGCCGGTCGTCCTGCGCGGGGAGGCGGTGCACAATTTTCAGTGCCGTGTTTTTCACTACATCCGGCACCAGCTTCGCGGGTATCTGCTCGGCGATGATGATGCCCTCGCCGTAGGCCCGGATCTCGGCCAGCATGCTGGCGAACAACTCGACCGCGTGCGCGCTCGCGCCGTCACGGCCGGCCCGCAGCAGCCGGTGCGCTTCCTCGATCACGATGACGTGCCGCAGCCCGGTTACGGGCGCGGCCCGCGACCGCAGCCGCAGATGCTCCACGATCCGGATGATCAGGGTGCCGATCAGGAACGCCTTGTCCTCGTCATTAGCGACGTCCTCGATCGCCAGCACGACGTTGCGGGCCAGCAGCTCGCCGATATCGGCCGGGTGGCCGCCCTCGAAGAACCGGCCCGCCGAACCGGTGCGCAGCGACCGCAGCCTGACCTCGACGAAGCCGCGCACGTCGGCCTGCAGTTCCCGGCCGTAACCGACATCCTCGATCACGTTCAGGGCGGCGGCCTGCAGCCGGGCCAGGGTGGGGATCGCCGGCGGGGCCGCGGCATCCGGCAGGCCCGCGCCGGTCACCACATCCCAGCCGCAGTCCTCGTAAGCGCGCTGCAGCGCCTGCGCCATGATCTGCGGGAACGGCTCCCTGGCCTCGAAGGCCGCCAGGAACAGGGCCCGGACCATGTCGATGTGCGCCTGCACCGGGTAGCCAGGCTCGGGCGCCAGCGGGTTCACCGACAGCGGGATCGCGGCCGGGTCGGACGGGTTGATCACGGTGACTGACCCGATGCCGGCGAGCCGTCCGGCCATCGCCGCGTACTCTGCCTTCACCGGCTCGATCGCCAGCCAGCTGACGCCGGCCCTGGTCAGCTCCGTCAGCAGGTGCCGCACCGTCTGCGACTTGCCGGATCCCGTGGCGCCGGTGACGAACGCGTGCCGGTTCACGGTGGCCATCGGCACGTCGAACTGCCCCACCGGCCGGTCCTGGCCGTCCAGGATGGCGCCCAGGGCGATGCCGTCGCCAGCCGGGGTATCGCTGGTGACGTCGAAGTAGCCGGGATCCAGCACCCGGACGCCGGGCAGTTCCCGGCGCGGCAGCCCGGTCAGCGCGGCCAGGGTCCCGGCAGTCACGGCGAACGGTACCCGGGACCCGTCCGCCGGATCGGCGAGCGTCGCTGCCAGCGCGTCGGCCAGATCCCGGCCGGGCCCGGCGCTGCGCAGCCGGCAGGAGTGCGCCTGCAGGTCAGCGGCACCAACCAGGACCGGCGATATCATCCGCAGGTCCGCGTCGCTGGCAGCGCCGGCCAGCACCCGGACATGCCACAGGCCCGCCTCGCGGTAGGAGTCCAGCTCGGCCAGCCTGCGCTCGGCCCGGTCCGCGTCGAACCGGGCGTGCTCTTCCTCGTACCGGCGCAGCACGTTGAGCTGCGTGCGCAGCTCCGCGGTCTCGATGTCGATCAAGTCAGTGGGCTCGGCCACCACCAGCCAGCCGAACGGGCGGCTCATCAGCGTCAGCAGCGCCGACTCGAACAGCGTCGGCAGGGCCCCCTGGTTGGCGCCGCCGGCGCCGCCGTCGCGCGGCCACGACCGCTGCCGCTGGCCGGCCGGGGCGCCGTGACCGCCCGGCATCTCCCCGGACAGCTGGGGCGCCAGGCGGCCGGGGCACGGCGCCCACACCAGCCGGCCCAGGTCGGCGTGCAGGCTGCCGGTGACCGGCACACCGCGGCTGCCCCAGGGGAAAAGCAGCTCCTGGGGGCCGGCGTCGGGGGCCGCGGCAGCAGGCGGCTGGCCGCCGCCATTGCCAGGCATGCCGTTAACCCGGCTGCCGGGCGGGCCGCCGGCGTCCGCGCTGCCGAGCCGGTCGCCGTCACCTGACAGCGGCTCAGGCAGCTCGCGGCCGGACTCGCGGCGGGCCGCGTCACCGCCATCGCCGGGTGCGGCGCTCGGCGGGGGCAGTGGCCCGGCGTTGGTGATCAGCTCAAGCGGAGCGCCGCCGCCGCGCGACAGCCAGCCGGCCACGAACGGGCGGCGGCGGCCCGCCGCGTTGAGCGCCGCGGGCAGTATGCAGGCGTAGTCCCGCTCGGCGGTGCCGCCCAGGCAGCTCGCCGTGATGGCCTGGACCCGGTACCACGGGCCGGCCGTCCCGGCCGCGATGTCCGGCGTCGCACTCATGCAGTGTGCATATCAGCCCAGCAGCCGCGGTGTCACCTAGTTGCGGCGGATGTCTCCCCCGCGCCGGGCTGGGGGTGCGCCGGGCTGGGGTCGGCCGCGCCGGGCTAGAGTTCGACCTCGCCGGCGATGCAGGTGACGGTACCGCCGCCCACCCAGATGGTGCCGTCGGGTGCACGCGACACGTGCACCTGCCCGCGCCGCCCGAGCGCCGTGCCCTGGCTGGCCACGTAGGGCGCGGTCACCCGGCCGGCCGCCAGCAGCCAGTGGGCCAGCGACGCGTTCAGGCTGCCGGTCACCGGGTCCTCGACGGTGCTGCCGCCGACGGTGAAGAACGCCCGCACTTCCAGGGCATGCGCCGACCCGGCCGGGGCCGGGCCGACCACGCCGAGATCCAGGTCGATCGCGCCCGGCCGCAGCGCCAGCACCTGCGCCGCGGAGCCCAGCAGGATGGCGACCCAGCCCGGCCCTTTGTCGACCCAGTGCGCGTCGACGATGTCCGCCCGGCTCAGCCCTGCGACCGCGGCGATGTGGTCCAGCAGCGGCTCTGCGACCGGGCCGTAACGCACCATCGGCGGCCCGGCAAATGCCAGCCCGTCCGCGGTGCGGCGGACCGGGACCAGCCCGGCGGCGCATTGCTGCATGATCTCGTCCGGCCGGCTTGGCACGCCGCCGGCCGACAGCCAGGCGTGACAGGTGCCCAGCGTCGGATGACCGGCGAACGGCAGCTCCGCGGCCGGGGTGAAGATGCGCACCCGGTAGTCGGCGCCTGCCATGTCCGGCGGCAGCACGAACGTCGTCTCGGACAGGTTCATCCAGTTCGCGAACTGCTGCATCTGGCCGTCGGACAGCCCGGCGCCGTCCAGCACGACCGCAACCGGATTACCGCGGTACGGCTCGGCAGTGAACACATCGACCTGCTGGATGCGGCGGCGCATACGGCCGATTCTACGAGCCGGCGCCGCGGCCCCGCTGCAGACCGGCCCCGGCCGCGGCAGCTAGGCCCGGCAGCAGCAGCCGCAGCAGCCGGCCCGGCCGCGCTGTCAGCTCGAGCCGCGGCGGCCCTCAGCCCGGCCGGCGACGCCAGTCGAGGCGCTCGGGGGGCGCTCCCAGGTTCGGCTCCGGACCGGCATCCGGGCCAGGATCCAGCCGGGCATCCGGGCCGGGGCCGGGCCGGCCATCCGGGCCGGGGCCCGGCCGGGCTGCGGCAGCGGCAGCGGCAGCGGCAGCGGCGCGGGCGTCAGCCAGGCTGGCCAGCGTCGCGCCCGGCAGCGCGATGATCGCCGGGTTGGCGTCCGCCAGCACGGCCTGGCGCCCGGTGGCCCCGGCGTAGGTGACGATGACCGCGCTGGGCGGCAGCTGCTGCAGCTCATGCTGCTCGACCAGGAACTCGCGGGACCGCTGAGAGGAGGCGGCCACCGACGTGCTTTCGGACAGCGCGCGCGACGTGCTGAGCCCCCAGGAGGTGCTGGCGTTGATGCCCTCGGTAAGCGCGACCGAGTCGGACGTGGCGCGGGAGAAGCTTGAGTCCCGGCTGGCGGTGCCGGTGAAATCGGCGAACGGCGCGAACGATCCGTGGCGGCTCCGGCCGCGCCCGGCCGAGCGGCCCGCCGTGTCGCTGACGGACGTCGAGTCCGACACCGAGTCCGCGGTGCCGACCGTGCTGGTATAGGAGTCCCCCGCCGTGTCGGTCAGCGAGTCGCCGATTGTGTCAGTCAGCTGCGAGAGCACGAACCGGTGCTCCGTGCCGATCTGCTCGCTGGCCATTTTGGCGTCCTGGGCGTTTCCCAGCCGCATGTAGGCCACGGCCGCGTTGCCGCGGCCGAGCCGGTCCCGCACCGGGGCCGGGATCGAGCGGTAACCGAGCACCAGGCCGGTGCCAGAGGTCTCGGCCGCGTCGCAGAGCCGGTCCAGGACAACCCCGCCGAGCCGGTCAGCGCCGAGCACGCACAAGGTGTGCTCCCACCGCCGCCCGGCCGGCGCCTGCCGCAGCATGTGCGTCATCGCGACGGTCAGGTACGCGGCGAGCATCTTGTTTCCCAGCGCCCCGGCGCGCCGGTCCAGCCAGGCGACCCGGAGCCGGCTCGGCGCCAGGCTGGCCGGCCCGGACCCGAGCCGGTCAAGCCTGCGCAGCCGGGCCTCCAGCGCCCAGGCCCGTTCGATCACCACCCGCTCGGCCGCGCCCCGGCCGAACAGCGCGGTGATCTTCGTGAGCTGCTCGGCGGTCAGCACGCCGGCGCGCAGGTCCGCCCGCGGATCGTCGATCTGCGCCAGTGCCCGCAGCGCGGCGGTCAGGCTGGCGATGCCCGCGGCCGGCCCGAGCACGCCGAGTACCCGCTCCAGGATCGCGGCGTCCCTGGCCGGGTCGCCGCCGCCGCTGCCGTCTTCGTCACTGGCGCTGACCGTCTGGGCCAGCACGTCGGCGAGCGCCGCCGCGCCGAGCCCGGCGCCGAGATCGAGCCGGGGCAGGTCCTCGGGCATCACCCAGACCAGCGGCTCGACCCCGGACCGGCTGGCGACGGCCACCAGGTCGGCGGCCACGCCGCCTTCGGTCAGGTCCAGGACTGTCACCTCGCCGCCGGCGCTCAGCCGGGGCGCGGCGATCATGGTCAGCAACGCCGACCAGCCGGCCAGGGTGCCGCCGGCGACGTCTATCCGGTCCACCTCGGCGGGCAGCGACACGGCGAACCACTGCGGCTGGCGGCCGAACTGGCTGCGGCGCTGCTGCCAGTCCCGGTGCAGCCGGGCATGGCTGTCCAGCCGGACGGCCAGCCGGCTCTGCTGCACGGCGCGGATCGTGGCGACCCGCCGCTCCTCGGCCTCGGTGACCGCCCGGCGCCGCTGCCCGCGCCGGGCCAGTTCCCGTGCCCCGCCGATCCCGCCAGCGGCCGCGGCGGCCAGCGCGAAGATGCCCAGCGCCGCGTTCACCAGCCCGGTCCCCCACGCCGCCGCGGCCAGGCAGCCCGCCGCCGCGCTGGCGGCAATGCCCAGCCGTACCCGCCGGTCCAGCAGCCGGTCCTCGCGCCGCTGCGCGGCCACCCAGTCCGGGCTGACCTGCTCAGGCTGCGGCGGCGCGGGGCGCCGCGGCATCGGTCCCGGCTCAGGCGCGAGCAGCGCGTGCTGCCAGCCCAGGTAGACCCGGCCAGGGTCGATGCCCGGCCGCTGGCCGCCGGGACGGCCTGGCCGCGGCTCCGGCATGACCCCGGTCGCGGCGCCGCCGCGGCCTGCCCCGCTCATCTCGTGCCAACTCGCGTCAGTGGCGCCCTGGCCGCCTCGCAGCCAGGCAGGTAACGCGCCCCCGGCCCGCGTACGAGCAGGGTGAGCGCTGCCGCACCGAGGTCCGGCAGCTGGCCGTCAGGCGCGCCGAAACTGCCTTTGCCAACCGAATCGTCCCCGCCCGGTCCCGCGCGCAACGCGGCGGTGACGGCCGGATCCGGCGTGCCGCGGGCGACGATCACCCCGGCGGCGCCGGCCAGCGCCGCCGCTGCCGCTCCCGACGTGGTTGTCAGCAGGACGCCGGCGCCGGTCTTGGCGCCCATCCGGATCAGGTCGGCCAGCCGCCGGGCCGGCAGCGCCTCACAGCCGTGGATCCAAGCCAGGCAGTCGGTCCGGACCGCCATCGCCTGGAGCTCGGTGAGCACGTCCAGCAGGTCCGCCGCGGCCAGCGCGGCGATCATCGCCGCCGACCGGCCGTGCGCTGACCGGTCCAGCGCGAACGTCACCACCGCCCGGTCGCGCATGGCGCCACCCACGCTGATGGCCGGCTCCCCCGGTCGCAGCCAGCGGCCAAGCGCGGCGCCGCGCAGCCGGGTGAGCTGATCAGCCCCCGCCGACACTGCCGCCGGGTCAGCGCTGAGCAGCCGCTCCGCCGCGCCGGCCCGGTCGGCCAGGGCGCCAGCGCCCGGGTAGGAGCCGGGCACCAGCGCCGCGCGGCGCAGCAGGGCGCCGGGCTGCAGCAGCCACGCCAGCTCGTCCAGCACCGGCCGCCGCGGATCACCGGGGGCCGCGGCCAGCACCGCGCAGGCGTCGGCGAGGTAGCTCGCGCAAGCGCGCCGCCGGACATCGCTGACCGCGGACCAGTCGATCATCGCCGCGGTAAGGGCGGCCATCCGGGCCGGGCGGCTGCCGCGGGCCGGCTCATAGCAGCCGGGTCCCGCCGGGCCGAACGCGTGCAGCGGCGCGCCCGCCGCGGCGCACCCGGCTGTCAGCGCCGCGGCCAGGTCCGCGCCGCCGGCCAGGTCGATCACGAGGACCGCCTTACGGCGCCGGATCGCGGCCAGCGCAAGCGCCGCGCCGCAGCGCTCCAGATCTGCCTGATCCGGCCCGGTGGCCAGTACCCCGCGTTCGGCTTCGGCCCAGGAGATCGTCACCCGCCGCCCGGTCGCCGGGTCCAGGCCCAGGCAGGCGCCGTCAGCGGTGACCACACTGCCCGCCGCCAGGGCGGCACTGGCCACCCGCCGCCGTGCGGCGACGACCGGCCCGGTCCGGTACCGGGCCGGCTGGCCGGCCCGCCGCCGGCGCAGCCGCCAGATCGCCCCGGCCAGGGCGGCCTCGGCAGCCGCGGTGATCAGCGCAAGCGGGAACTGGCGGGGCAGCCAGTGCGGCGCGCCGGCGAAACCCCGGGACAGGTGCACCAGCGCGGCCGGGTGCCCGACGGCAGCCGCGAGGTAACGGGCCACCTGGCCGGGGCCGGCGGTGAAACCGGCGGCGGCGCTAGCCGGGCCGACCGCCAGGGACCAGATCAGCCCGGCTGCGGCCGGGCCTGCCAGCCACTGCGGCCGCCACCTGGCCAGCTGCCCGGTCACCGCAAAAGCGATCGCGAGTATCAGGGTGAGCTGAGCGAATAACACATGCAGCAGCAACAGCGCCAGCGCGGCGATGGCGACCACGTCACGGTTGGCGCTGCTCCCGGCGGCGGGCCGGGAGTGCCACGGCATCGGACCGGTTGTACCGGTGGTAACTGGCGGCATTTCGGGTTAAGAATCCCAGTCAGCTACCGCATGTGTCCAGGCGCCGGACAAATTCCCCGTGCCGCTGCCGGGCAGCGGCGCGGCGGCGGTCTGCACGACGATCCGGAACAGGTCCGGGCGCAGCACGACTACCGTCAGCGCGGCCGGGGTTCCTTCCGCCGGATCGTCGAACCGGATCGTTACCATGGTGGCCGGCTGCCCGGCCGATAGCCGCAGGCTGCGCGCCACTGACGGCGGCGGCGGCTGCATCTCGATGTGCAAGGCGGCGGGATATCCCGCCGTGGCCAGGCCAGTGTCACCGCCGACGGCCAGCTCGGGGCGGGAGTCCAGCGGCAGCAGGGCCGCAGCCGCAGCTGCCGGGCCGCTGCGGCCCTGGTCGGCGGCACCGCGGTCCGGGTCCGGGGCACCGCGGTCCGGGCCTGCACCCCCGGCCGCTCGGGCGGTCAGGTAGGTGGTCGCGCTGGCGGCCGGCTCGCCGCCCGCCGCCCACAGGGCGCGGACCACGCAGAGCAGCTCGGCGGCATCAGCGCGCAGCGCCCAGCTGATGTCTTCCGGCACCCGGCGCCATGATGTCTGGCGGCTCAGGCAGGTCAGCTCGCCGCCCATCGGATCAATCCGGGTGCCCAGGGCCGCCGCGCCTTCGAGCGGGATGAGGTACTCAGCCGGGCTGGCCCGGTAGAACTGACCGTCCGCCAGCCGCCTGATCAGGTTGCGAGACACCATCTCGGAAAGCGCCGCGTCGACCTGGGCAGTGCTGACGTTGTAACGGCGGGCAAGCGCGGTATGGCGGGGCAGCCGCCATCCCGGCTCGTGATGCACCAGCGCCGCGGCGAGCCGGTCGGCCAGGACGCCGGCCGCGGGCCGTGCCCGGCGCTCGCCACCGGAGCCTGAATTGCGGCGGCGCGGCGAGTCGGGCGCCAGCCGCGGCGGCGGTGCTACCGGGGCCCCTGCCGATGGCGGCCCTGACGGCAGCACTACCGGCGTCGGCCCGGCCGACTGTTGCTCATCCGGCGACTGCTCATCCGGCTGTTGCTCATCCGGCGGCTGTTGCTCATCCGGCAGCATGGTGTGCCCCGGACCCGGCACCAGGTGACCGTAATACTCCGCCGGGGCACGCCGTGGGGATGCTGCTTCCCCGCCGCCCTGCGCTGGCCCGTCGCCGGCTTCCGGCCGCACTGGCGCTCACTCCGCGTTGCGCCGCGACCAGGCAATGATGACCCGGCCCGCGATTATGATCAAGAGCGCGAATACGAACAAGATCAGCGCCGCGTGGTAAGACAACAGCTACGGCGCCCTGGTCGGACTGCCGGAGTCCCGGTACGGGCTGGGGAACCAGCCAGAGCGGCCTCGCCGGGATCCGCCTCTGTTGACATGCCTCGCCTCGTCCCTGACCCGATGTTCACCTGCAGTGCGCATCCTGCTTGCACCTGCGACTGCGCCCCGCGGCCGGGCGCGCAGCCGGGCCCGCGGCCGGGCTGCCAACTGGCCCGTCCTCAGTTGTAAGCCATCTCGATGACGAGGAGCTGAACGACAGGTTATCAAAGAGGTAAGGGGAGGTGGAAAGTTAGCGAACCCAAACGGGTGGCGCCCCGGCTGGCGGGCCGGCGGCGCCACCCAGGGAAGGCGGCAGCGGGTCAGTTACACGGCCACCTCAAGGTTGGTGATCTGACCGGTATCAGCGGCGACCGTGCGCTCGGCCCGGATGTCGCCGGGCGCCAGCACCCGCAGCGTCCAGGATCCCGGCGCGGCGAAGAACCGGAACCCGCCGTCAGCGCCGAGCGGCACCTCGGCCACGAATTCGCCGCCTGAGTTCAGCAGTCGTACGTACCCGACGGGCAGGGGCGACCCGTTTCGCGTCACGTGCCCTTGGACCACGGACTGCGTGCCAGCGTTCGCGGCGGCGCTCACCGCGACCCCTCCCGCGGGAGCTCCGCAGCCGTCACCGACGGCGCTCACGCGGCATCGCCGGTAGTGATCGGGACGCCGACGAGGGAGCCGTACTCAGTCCAGGAGCCGTCATAGTTCTTCACGTTCGGCTGGTCCAGCAGCTCGTGCAGCACGAACCAGGTGTGCGCGGAGCGCTCGCCGATCCTGCAGTACGCGATCGTGTCGGTGCCCAGACTCAGGCCGCCCTCGTCCCGGTACAGCGCGGTCAGCGCGTCGTCGGACTTGAACGTGCCGTCCTCCTGCGCGGCCTTGGACCACGGCACGTTCTTCGCGGACGGGATATGGCCGCCGCGCTGCGCCTGCTCCTGCGGCAGGTGCGCCGGCGCCAGCAGGCGGCCGGAGTACTCGTCCGGCGAGCGGACGTCGATCAGGTTCTTGGTGCCGATAGCCGCCACGACCTCGTCGCGGAAGGCGCGGATCGAGGAGTCCTGTTCCGGCGCGGTGTAGTGCGTCTTCGGCCGGGCGGGCACCTCGGTGACTAGTTCGCGGGACTCCAGTTCCCACTTCTTGCGACCGCCGTCCAGCAGCTTCACGCTGGCATGCCCGTACAGCTTGAAGTACCAGTAGGCGTACGCCGCGAACCAGTTGTTGTTCCCGCCGTAGAGCACCACGGTGTCGTCGTTGGAGATGCCGCGCTCGGACAGCAGCGCCTCGAAGCCGGCCCGGTCCACGAAGTCACGCCGGACCGGGTCCTGCAGATCCTTTTTCCAGTCGATCTTGACCGCGGCCGGGATGTGGCCCTTGTCGTAGGCGCTGGTGTCCTCGTCCACCTCGACGAGCACCACCTTCGGGTCACCGCCGTGCGCTTTCACCCAGTCAGCGTCTACTAGCACGTCGGAGCGGCTCATAGTGAAACCTCCTTGTTCGATTCGGCGGGCACCGGTCGGTGGCTGCCCGGCCAGGTACGTCGGATAATCAGGTACATCTCGCAGCCCAGGCACAGGCCGAAGATCCCGTTGAGAAAAGCCGCGGCAAACCCTGCCGCCGCGGCGGCGAGGCCAAGCGGCCGAAGGCCGGCCGCGAACCCGGCCACGCCGAGGACGGCGATAACCAGGCCTACCGCCTGGGCAAACCGCGGCGGCGCCGCGGCCTCCAGCTCGGCAGGCGGCCGCAGCCGGGGCCGGATCAGCGACCGGTAAACCAGCCCGTACGGCGCGTAGCGCATGCCGAGCACTGTCGCGATCGCGAATACCAGCGCCTGCGCCGCGAGCAGCCAGGTGCTGCCGGTGATCATCACGATGGCAAACACGACCATGGTGACCAGCGCGCCGAACCGCGGTCCCCTCGGGTCAATCTTCATCAGAGCGTCCTTCCCGCGTCCCGGTCTGGCTGTCTGCGCGCCTGCGGTCAGCAGCCGCAGCCTCGGTCTGCCCGTGCTAGCTGGCACCCGGGTTAGCTGGTACCCGCCTTAGCTGGATCAGCCCGCTGCCGTTTGCCCCGGCCTTACCGGGCGCGTGGGCGCGCGGCCACGGCAATTGCGCAGCGAGGAGCAATTGCCGGGTCAGTGAGCGGCGGAGATGCGGCAGAAATCGATGACGCGCCGCCTGGTCAGCACCGTCCGCCGCGCAAGCACCGTCCGCCCCGCAAGAACGGTGCTGCCGACGGACGGGACAGTGCGGCGCCCGCGCATGCGGCCCTGCCGGACGGACCGAGCCAGGGAGCCGGGCACGCGGCCGATGTTATGCGGGAACACGCGGGTTGTCACTACTCTCAGCCGGCCGCGAGCACAGGCCACGGAACTCACGCCACCGCGCCGAGAGCCGCGATGATGTCTGCCTTGCGCGGCTGCCCGCTAGCGCGCCGGGTTACCTGCCCGTCCGGGCCGAGGATGAACACCGTTGGCGTCTTGAGTACATCCAGCCGGCGGACTAGGTCCAGCCGCGCTTCGGCATCGATCTCGACGTGTGCCACGCCGTCGGTCATCCCGGCTACCTCGGCGAGCACCCCGCGAGTTGCCCGGCACGGGGCGCAGAATGCTGAGGAGAACTGCAGCAAGGTGGCCTGCGGTCCGAGCGGAACACCGAGATCTGCGGCGCTGACCCGCCGGGAGCCGGCCGGGGCGCCTGCGGCGGCCGTGCGCAGCTTGCCGTTGCGGGAGCGCCAGCCGAAGCCGAGGGCCGTCGCCACGGCAACCGCGGCGGCGAGGGCGATCAGGCCGGAAGTCACGGTGACGACAGCGCTGGCAGTCGGCCGGACATTCCCGGCTTCCAGGCTTTCTGCCCGTCACCGCAGCAGCATGGATGGAACCTTGCTACTGATGTAGTCAATAGCTATGTTCCATCCCCCTAGCTTCCAGCGCCGGTCTCGGGCTGGCTAGCCGCCGGCGAAGGGCGGCAGCACCTCGATCACCGCGCCGTCGGCAAGCACTACCGTGTCCGGCGCGCGGCTGCCGACCGGCAGCCCGTCGATCAGGAACGACGACCGCGCGAGGACGACGCCGAACTGCCGGTCGCGAGGCCGGGCGAGTGCCCCGGCGAGTGCCCCGGCGAGGGTTTCGGCGGCGATTGTCTCCTCGGCAACGCCGGCCGCGGCTTTCGCCGCGGCCCAGTACCGCAAAGTCACTTGGGCCATGTCAGCTATCCTCGCTCATAACAACCCAGGCCAGCGGCGTCCGGGGTTCTTCGGAGTCCAGTCAACTCGCCGCGAATGCGCCGAGGGCGGAGGTGGTGCCGGTTGAGTAACGTGCTGCTGCTCACAGGCGGTCGTCAGTCAGCTGCGGAGATTCTGCCGTCGCTCAGCCTGCTTAACCATGACGTCCGGCTTGGGCTGCCCGAGCCCGGCGCGGTGCCGGGCGGCCCGCCGGCCGACGTCGTCCTGGTGGATGCACGCCGGGACCTGGTGCAAGTGCGGCAGCTGTTCCGGCAGCTGCGCGGCGCCGGAATCAAGCTCCCGCTGCTGGCCATCGTGACCGAGGGAGGCTGGGCGGCCGTAAGTACTGACTGGGGCGCAGATGACCTGATCTTGCACACGGCAGGCCCCGGTGAGGTGGAGGCGCGCCTGCGGCTGACCATCGGCAGGAGCACCGCCGGCCAGCCTGAGGAGAGCGACGAGGTCCGGTCCAGCGGCCTGGTGATCAACGAAGCCACCTACTCAGCCCGGATTCACGGCCGGACGCTCGACCTTACCTTCAAGGAATTTGAGCTGCTCAAATTCCTCGCGCAGAACCCGGGACGGGTGTTCACCAGGTCCCAGCTGCTGCAGGAAGTCTGGGGATATGACTACTTCGGCGGCACCCGGACCGTCGACGTGCACGTCCGCCGGCTCCGGGCCAAGCTCGGCGCCGACAATGAGGCGCTGGTGGGGACGGTGCGCAACGTCGGCTACCGGTTCGTGCCTACTAAAGCGGATCACCGCGCCCTGGCGCCAGCGAGCCCGGCCGCCGGTACGCCCCCGCCGAGCGCACTAGACGGCACTACATCAGCCGGCCCGCCGTCCGACGGCAGCACGTCCGATGGCAGCACGTCCGATGGCAGCACGTCCGGCGGCGGCACCTCCGACGGCGGCGCGTACGGCGGCAGCACGTCCGACGGCACTCCCCTGGCTGACGTCAACGTGGCGGAGCCGGGCAGGACTGCCCATGCCGGCCGGTGACGTCGCCGTTTTGACCACCGGGCAGCTAGACGGGCGGACGGCCGGGCAGGCACGGGAACTCGTTCGCCTCGCCGCCGAGGAAGACCACGCCAGCCCGGTGTCCGAGCACGTCCTGCTGCAGCTGAAATACGGCGCCACCGCCGGTACGTCGGGCGGCCGCAGCCTGCTGCGCTACGCCGGCCAGGTCCTTGCGGGGTTCGCGCAGCTAGACCCGGCCGACCCTGCCGAGCCGGCGGGAGCCCGCAGCGCCGAGCTCGTGGTCAGCCCGGCGTACCGGCGGCGCGGGCACGGGATGGCGCTGAGCCGGGCACTGTCAGCCGCCGCGGGAGACCGGCCGCTGCGGGTCTGGGCGCATGGTGACTTGCCCGCCGCGGCCCGGCTGGCGGCCGCCGCGGGCTTTCAGCGGACCCGGGCACTATGGCAGATGCGCGGTTCGCTGGCTGAGCCGGCCGCCGAGCCGCTGTTCCCGGCGGGCGTCCGGCTGCGGACGTTCGTCGTCGGGGCGGACGAGGAGGCCTGGACTGAGCTGAATAGCCGGGCGTTCAGCAAGCATCCCGAACAGGGCAGCTGGACCCGCGGCGATCTTGAGCTACGGGAGCGCGAGCCCTGGTTCGACCCGGCGGGGTTCTTCCTGGCCGAGCGGAACGGCCGGCTGGTCGGGTTTCACTGGACGAAGGTGCACCATGCCGAGGTGACGCGCCGGACGGACCACACACGCCGTGCACCCGACTCGGCCGACCGTCAGGGAGAGGACAGCGGCGGGGAAGAGCCAGGCTCCGGCCCGCGCGAGCCGATCGGGGAGGTCTACGTGGTCGGAGTCGATCCGGGCGAGCGGGGCACCGGACTCGGCCGCGCGCTTACCCAGGCCGGCCTGGGCTACCTGAGGTCCCGCGGCCTGCCGCGGGTGCTGCTGTACGTCGATGCGGACAACACGCCCGCGGTCCGGCTGTACGAGTCGCTGGGCCTCGCCCGCTGGAGCACCGATGTGATGTACAGCCGGATCCCCCCGGCCAGGCCAGTCTGAACGGACTAGCCCGTTCCGGCGGCCTACTCGGTACCAGGCCGCCAGACGGCCGTCCCGCCAGCACGGGGCCGCCTGTCAGCACTGGATGGCCTGCACAGCCGCGACCTGGCGGACGCCGAGAACCTCGTCGAGTTCCGGCGCTGTCAGCGGCCGGTCACTAGCGGCGACCGCGCTGAGGACCTCGCTGTAAAGCTCGATCTCGTCCAGGGCGACCAGGTCGTGCACGCGAAGGTCAAAGTATCCTTGCACGCGACTACCTCCCCCGGCGGAATGAAACCTGCCCGAAACATTCATCAGGGTACGGCGTGGCCGGGTTGCCCGCATGACCCAACAGGGCCATTTCCCGAACCCGTCCGGGTGATAGTCACCTGACCCGCTCCAGCCGCCCCCGGCCCCAGCCCCGCCCCCGGCCCCCGCCCCGGCCGCCGTCAGGCTGGCCCGGCAGGCCTGTCCCAGCGAACCTCGCGGTGCCGGGCGGCGCGCCGGACGTAACGCTCAGCGGTCTGCGCGAAAGCCGCCCGGTCGGCCTCTGTCAGGTCGCGCACGATCCGGCCGGGGACGCCGGCAAAGAGCACGCCGCCGGGCACCTGGGTTCCGGGCAGGATGACGGTTCCGGCTGCTACCAGGGTGCCGGTCCCGATCCGCGCGCCGCCCAGAACGATTGCCCCGATCCCGATGAGCGCCCCGGCGCAGACGTAGGCGCCGTGCAGCGTGACCCGGTGCCCGACGCTGACCTGCTCCTCCAGCACGACCGGCTGGCCCGCGTCGACATGCAGGCAGCTGAGGTCCTGCACATTGCACTCCGGCCCGACGTCGATCTCGTCTTCGTCACCGCGCAGCACCGCGCCATACCAGACGCTTGCCCCGCGGCCCAGCCGGACGCTTCCCACCAGAACCGCGCCAGGGGCTATCCAGGCCTCCGGGTGTACCTCCGGGACCGCGCCGCCCAGGACGCCGATCCGGCCGGTAAGGCTCATAGATTCGTCCGCACCTGTAACCCCTGTCCCCACCAGTAGCCCTGTCCCCACTGGTCGTTGCCGCGGGACCTGATCCTTGCCGAGGCATGCCGCCGCCGCAAGAACCGGACCGCCTTTCCGCCAAAACGACATAACCGGATAGACAGTTGTTTCGGTTGCGCGCCGCGCCGTTCAGGACAAGAGTCTGGGTGGATACCGGCACGGTCGTGCATGTCCGGACTCGTAATTGTCTGTCGCTACTGAGGAGCGAGCACTAGTGAGTGAGCACAGATGAGCAGGCACACATGAGCGACCACGGCGATCTCCCGGCCGATCAGGGGCAAGAGGATCTTTTCGAGCGGGAGATACGCGGTTACAGCCGGCGCCGGGTGGACGAGTTCGTCGCCCGGCACCGCAGCGACCTGCGGAAACTGCAGGACCAGCTGGCGGAGCGCGAGCTCGGCAGCGAGCAGCTGCAGCAGGAGCTGGCGGCGGCCCGCCAGGAGCTAGCTGACAAGCCGGCGCACGAGGAAATCAGCGAGCGCGTCGGCCAGATCCTCCGGCTGGCCGACGAGGAAGCGAAATCGCAGCGCGATCACGCCCTCGATGACATAGCGAAGCTGCGGGACGAGGCCACCCGAGACACCGAGAAGCTGCGCGGCGACACCAGGCAGGAGACCGAGCACGCGCTGGCGCAGGCCCGCGAGCAGGCGGAGCGGATGCTCACCGCGGCCCGCGAGCAGGCCGAGCGCTCGGTGGCGACTGCCCGCGCCGAGGCCGAGAAGTTGCGCGCGGCTACCCTGGCTGAGACCGAGCGGGTCGCCACCGAGGCCAGCCAGCACGCGGAAAGCTCGGTCGCTGCTGCCAAGGCGCAGGCCAAGCAACAGCTGGACGAGGCCACCGCGCGCGCTACCGCCATCCACGACGGTGCCGAGCGGCGCCTGAGCCTGCTGACATCGCGGCACACCGAGGCGATCCGGCGTCTCACCGAGATCCGCGACGTCGTCACCGCGCTGGTCGCGGGCGAGTCTTCCCGCGGCTCGCTGGACGACGAGGTCAGCAAGGCCGTCGCCGGAGCGCTCGGGCAGCAGCCTGCCGCCAGGCAGGCTGATCCGGCCGCCAGCCCTCCCTCGGCCGGACCGGGCGGCCCTGACGGCCGGCACTCCGCGGCCACGCTGCGGATCGGGGGCACTGCGACCGCCGGCCGGGCCGCCGGGGCGCCGTCCGGACCGCCAGCCGCCGCGCAGCCGGCCGGGGGCCGCCCGGAGCAGGAGCCGGCGACGGCCGTGGATGCGCGCGCCGAAGCGCGGCGGGGAGCGGGCCGCAGCGCGAACGGCAACGGCCACCAGCCGGGCGCGCCCGGCTAGCTGCCCGCAGGCTCCCGGACAGCGGCCGGGCGCACCGCCAGTGCGGGCAGCGCGTCGAGCCGCCGCAGGATAACGCCCTCGCGCAGTGCCCAGGGGCAGATCTCCACCTCGCCCAGCTCGAACAGGTCCATGGCCGCGTCTGCCACGACGGCGCCGGCGATGAGCTGCGGCGCCCGGCCGCGCGACACGCCGGGCAGCTGAGCCCGGTCGGCGACCGTCGTCTTAGCCAGCCGTTCGGTGATCTCGGTGAGTTCCGCGCGACGTAGCACCCGGCGTACGTAGAAGCCCTCACTGGACGGTGCCGCGCCCGCGATCCTGGCTAGCTGCCGGAAGGTCTTGGAGGTCGCGACCGCATGGTCCGGGCGCCCGTCCCGCATCACCGCTCCGGCCGTCGCGGCGATCTCCGCCCGGACATGCTTGCGCAGCTTGCGGACCTGGCCTGCGGTCGGCGGATCGCCGGTAAGCCAGCCCCTGGTCAGCCGGCCCGCCCCTAGCGGCAGCGAGACGGCGACGGCCGGCTCCTCGTCCACGCCGGAGGCTATTTCCAGCGAGCCGCCGCCGATGTCGAGCATCAGCAGCCGCCCGGACGACCAGCCGAACCAGCGGCGGGCCGCGAGGAATGTCAGCCGCGACTCGTCCTGGCCGGGCAGCACCCGGATGTCGACCCCCGTCTGCGCGTGGATCCTGGCCAGCAGCTCATCGCCGTTGTCCGCGTCGCGTACCGCTGAGGTGGCGAACGCCATGATCTCCTGGGCGCCTTTATCCTCGGCAAGCCGCAGTGACTCGACCACGAAGTCCCTGAGCTGCCGCTCGCACTCCTTGGTCAGCCGGTTTGCGCTGTCGAGATGTTCCCCGAACCGCAGCTCTGCCTTGTGGGAAAATGCCGGAACCGGGCGCGCGCCCTGGTGCGCGTCCACCACTAGCAGGTGGACGGTGTTCGAGCCGACGTCCAGCACTCCCATTCGCATCCCCCGACGGTACTGGGCGCGCGCGGCGCAAATGCGCGCGCACCCCGTTCCGGCAGTCGCCGCCGGGGTATCGTCGGGGCTGATCTGGTTACCAGCCTCGCGGAGGGGAGTTTGCCGTGGCCGAAACCCCGGCCGCTGCCGGGACAGCTCCCGGCAGCGGTACAGCGCGCGGCAGCGTCCGGATCGAGCCGGGCCGCAAGCGGGTCCGCGCTTACCTGCGCGGTGAGCTGGTCGCCGACACCCTGCGGCCGGTTCTCGTCTGGGAGTGGCCGTACTATCCCGCCTACTACTTCCCGGCCGCCGACGTCCGGGCCACGCTGGTGCCCGCGGGTGAGACCAGCCACTCGCCGAGCCGCGGCGACGGCGAGGTCCTGCATGTCCGGGTGGCGGCGGCGACCGCCGAGCGGGCTGCGCTGCGCTACCCCGGCTCGCCGCTGGAACAGCTGCGCGACCTGGTCCGGCTGGACTGGGACGCGATGACCGAGTGGCTGGAAGAAGACGAGCCGGTCTACGTGCACCCGCGGGACCCGCATAGCCGGGTGGACATCCTGGGCAGCTCCCGGCACGTCCGGATCGAGCTGGACGGGATCACCGTCGCCGAGTCGGGCCAGCCGCGGATCCTCTTCGAGACCGGGCTGCCGCCCCGGTACTACCTGCCGCTGACGGCGGTCCGGATGGATCTGCTGCGGCCGTCAGCAACGGCCAGTCACTGCCCGTACAAGGGCACGGCCGGCTACTGGTCGGTGCAGACGGAGTCAGCGATCCATGCCGACGTGGCCTGGATTTACCGGTCCCCGCTGCCGGAAAGCCAGAAGATCGCCGGGCTGGCCTGCTTTTACGACGAGAAAGCGGATGTCTTCCTGGACGGCGGGCTGCAGGACCGGCCGCGCACGCACTTCCGCTGACGGACGTCAGCGGACAGCTGCCGGAGCCGACGGCGCCGGGTCCGCTGCCGCGTCCAGGTCCTCCATCCGGGCCTGCGACGGGCTGCGGCTGGCCGATATCAGCCGCGCGGCCGCTTCCGCGTCGCGCAGCACCCGCAGCACGTTGCCGCGGGCCAGCAGCTCGCAGTCGGCGTCGCTCCAGCCGCGGCCGGCCAGCTCGGCAAACAGCGCCGGGTAGGCGGCCACGTCCGGCAGGCCCGCGGGCAGCTGGTCGGTGCCGTCAAAGTCACCGCCGATGCCGACATGCGCGATCCCGGCGACCCCTCGGACGTGCTCGACGTGGTCGGCGACCTGAGCGACCGTGGCGGCCGGCGGCGGATGCGCCGCGACCCACTCGTGCAGCTCACCGCGAGCCGACAGCTGCCGGTAATCCAGCCCCTGCCGCGCTGCCTCGGCAGCCAGGTCCAGCTCCCAGGCCCGGCAGTCCGGGGACACGAACGGCGGCACGAAGGTGACCATGCACAGGCCGCCGTTGCCGGGCAGCCTGGCGAGGATCTCGTCCGGCACGTTGCGCGGGTGGTCGCAGATCGCGCGCGCGGACGAGTGCGAGAAGATGACCGGCGCCGCCGCCTCGTCCAGCGCGTCCGCCATCACCGTCGGCGCAACATGCGACAGGTCGACCAGCATGCCGAGCCGCTGCATTTCCCGCACCACCTCGCGGCCGAACGCGGTCAGCCCGCCCGCGACCGGCTCGTCGGTCGCCGAGTCGGCCCACGGCACGTTCCGGTTGTGGGTCAGAGTCAGATAGCGGACGCCGAGGGCGTACAGGGCGCGCAGGACCGGGAGTGAGCAGGCAATCGAGTGCCCGCCTTCGGCGCCGAGCAGGGAAGAAATTTTTCCGGCCGAAATAATGCGCTCCGCAGCTGCCGCGGTAAGTGCGAGCTCAAGAGCTGCCGGGTAACTCGCAATGAGCTCGCGGACAAGATCGATCTGTTCCAGGGTGGTGGCGACGGCGGCGTCGCCCGCCAGCTCGGCGGGCACGTACACCGACCAGAACTGCCCGGCCACGCCGCCGGCCGCGAGCCGGGGCAGGTCCGTGTGCGTGAACGGGACGCGTGCCGACAGGTCAGCCGCCCGGCCGGCCGCGCCCGCCTGCCGCAGTGCCCAGGCAAGATCGTTATGGCCGTCCACGACACCGAAACGGCGCAGCGAGTCAGCCCGTGCGCCGTACTGGATCTCGGTCATTCCCCCACTCTAGCCCGAGTTTCCGACGATCATGGTCTTTTGTTGCCTGATCTCGAACGGGCTTGACGCATTTTCGCTGATGACGCGCCGTTCTGGTGCTTGATTCGATCTTGAGGGTTGTGTATGACCTAATCTTATGACGAGCCTGTACCCGAAGAAGTTCGGCGGGAAGACATACTGGTACCTGCGGGAGATGGCCCGCGTGGACGGCAAGCCGAAGATGGTCTCCGAGCGGTACCTGGGCACCGCGGCCGACATCGCCGCGGCGATGGATGCCGCCGAGGCGGCGGTGCTGCCGGAGCGGACCCGGCACCTGGCGTTCGGGGACGTGGCCGCAGCCTGGGGAATGCTGGATCAGCTCGGGGTGGCCGCGGTCATCGATGAGGTGGCCGGTTCCCGGCCAGCCGGTCAGCCGCTGTCCACGGGGACGTACCTGGCGCTGGCGGCGCTGGGCCGGCTGGTAGCGCCGTGCTCGAAGGCGGCGCTCGCGGACTGGTGGAAGACCACCGCCGGCGACCGGTTCACCAGGATCCCGGCCTCCGCGCTGGATCACCGCCGGTTCTGGGACGCGATGCACGCCGTCACCATGGAGCAGCTGGAGGAGATCTCCCGCAAGATCGCGGTGCGGATCGTCGAAGCCTCCGGGGTCGATGTGTCCTCAGTCGCCCTGGACATGACCAACTTCGCGAGCTTCATCGATACCGGAAACGGCAAGGCGCCCATCGCGCAGCGGGGAAAGGCCAAGCAGAAACGCGCCGACCTGCGGCTGATCGGCCTGGGCCTGGTCGTCACCCGGGACGGCGGGATCCCGCTGACCTGGCACGCCTACCCCGGCGACAAGCCCGACGTCACCCAGTTCCCCGCCATGATCGATCAGCTGCTGGGCCGCTACCATGCAGTCACCGCCGCGGCCGGCGTCCCGGACGGCGACCCGGACATGACGGTGGTCTTCGACGCCGGGCAGAACTCCGCCGGCAACTTCGCTCACCTCGCCGGCACCGGCCTGCACTACATCGGGTCGGTCCCGGCGTCGGACTGCCCGGACCTGACCGCCCTGCCCGCCTCCGCCCGCACCATCATCGACGAGGACCGGTTCGGCGGCCTGACCGGCTACGACACCCGCCGCGAAATTTACGGCGCCGGGCGGCGGGCGATCCTGACGCACTCACCGGAACTGCACGCCGCCCAGGCCGCCGGGTTCGACGGCACTACCCTGGCTAAAGTCGGCAAGAAACTGGGCGATCTGGCCGCCACCCTGGCCCGCAGCAAGACCCGCCGCAGCAAAGATAAGGTCCGGGCCGAGATCGAGGCGATCACCCGCAAGCCCTGGGCCCGGCGCGTTATTGCCTGGCAGCTGGACGGTGACCAGCCCGAAGACCTGCGCCTGACCTGGTCCGTCGACCCCGCCGCCCGCGCCAGACTGGAAGAAGAGATCTTCGGCAAGCACGTGCTGATCACCGATCACGACGACTGGCCGATCCCCGAGGTCGTGGCCGGCTACCGGTCCCAGTCCGAGGCTGAGTTCTCCTTCCGCCAGATGAAAGACACCCGCGTCGTGTCGTTCTCCCCGATGCACCACTGGACCGAGCACAACATCCGCGTGCACGTCTTCACCTGCGTCCTGGCCCTGCAGATCGCCCACCTGATGCGCCGCACCGCCGCCCGGGCCGGCCTGCACCTGTCCGTCCGCGAACTACTGGCCCAGCTCGCCGGCATCGGCGAGACCGTCCTGATCTACCCCTCCACCGGCGGACGGCCAAAAGCCCGCCGCATGACCACCGAGCTCACCGGCGACCAGCCAGAACTCCACCAGATCTTCGGGCTGGCCACCTGGGCACCCCGCAGTTAGGTCATACGCCGAAACCGGCACCACTAACCCACCTGACCTGCAACAACAATCAGCCAGCCTCAAGATCGTCGGAAACTCGGGCTAGGCACCCCGGCGCAAGCGGGCCGTGCAGTCCGTCAGGCCGGCGGCCCGTCAGGACGGCGGCCCGTCAGGTCCGCGCGCTCGCGCGCGGACGGCTCGTGCGCCAGGACACCGGAGGTCCGGAACAGGAACTCCTGGTAGGTGTCCGGCGCCCCGGCCGGCGCCGCCAGGTACCGGTCCACAGAGGTGCGGAGCTCGGCCGATCGCCGGCCCGCGCGATGAAATTCGGCCAGGATGCAGGCAATGCGCCGGGCCAGCCATGCCACCAAGGCGGTACCGGGCTTACGGTTAGCAGCGGGATGCTCGGCCTCGCTCATCTCACTAGCATGGCTCATACCGTCGGCAGCCGTGCGGTCAGCACCCGCCCGGCGTCCGGCGGACCGGAGGGGACCGATAGTGGCGACCGGGGCGCAGCCTCCTGTGCCGGCGGGACTAGGTCCCTACGGCCGGGACGGCCGGGTACGGCTGGCACTCATTCTCGGCGCGCTGAGCGCGTTCGCGCCGCTGTCAATCGACATGTACCTGCCCGCGCTGCCGTCAGTGGCCCGCACGCTGCACAGCTCGCCGTCGCTGGCACAGCTCAGCCTCACGGCCTGTCTCATCGGCCTGGCGGCCGGCCAGCTGCTGGCAGGCCCGGTCAGTGATGCGCGGGGCCGCCGCCGCCCGCTGCAAGCCGGCATTGCCGTCTACGCGGCGGCGTCCGCGCTGTGCGTCCTGGCACCCGGCATCGGCGTGCTGCTCGGGCTGCGGCTGCTGCAGGGATTCGCCGGCGCCGCGGGGATCGTGATCAGCCGCGCCATTGTCCGGGACCTGTACGACGGTGCCGAGATGGCACGTTTCTTCTCCATGCTCGTGATGGTCAACGGCGCGGCGCCGGTCTTCGCGCCGCTCATCGGCGCCCAGCTGCTGCGGGTCACTTCCTGGCGCGGCGTGTTCGCTGTGCTCGCGCTGATCGGCGCCGCGCTGCTGGTGGTGGTCTCGCGGTGGCTGCCCGAGTCACTGCCGCCGGGCCGGCGCCGGACCGGCGGCCTGCGTGCCGTGGCCAAGGACGGCGCCGCACTGGCCCGCGATCGCCATTTCTCCCGGTACGCACTGGCCGGCGGCCTGGCTTTCGGCGCGATGTTCGCTTATATTTCCGGCTCGCCGTTCGTGCTGGAAGGCAAGTTCGGTATCTCACCGCAGCTGTTCAGCCTGCTGTTCGCCATTAACGGCGCGGGCATTGTCGGCGCCGGCGAGCTGTCCCGGCGGCTCACCGGACGGCTGACGCAGCGCAAGCTGCTGACCGCCGGGCTGGCCGGCTCCGCGGCCGGCGGCGCCGCGCTGCTGGTCGCCGCTCTCACCGGGACCGGGCTGCCGCTGGTGCTGCCCGCGCTGTTCGTCGTCGTCGCGAGCGTCGGCCTGAGCCTGCCGAACTCGACGTCCCTGGCCCTGGCCCGGCACGGCAGCCAGGCCGGCAGCGCGTCGGCCGTGCTGGGCGTCGCCCAGTTCGCCATCGGCGCCGCCGCCGCGCCGCTGGTCGGCGTCGCCGGACCGCGTAATGACCTGCCGATGGCCATCGTCATCTGCGTGCTCGGTGTCAGCGCCTGGCTGAGCCGCCCCCGTCCGGGCCGCCGGCAGTCATGAACGGCCGGCTAGGCGGGCGCTGGCGGCGGCCAGCCGGTGCAGAACTGGCTCGCGGCCGAGCATCTGCAGGGACTCGAACAGCGGCAGGCCGACCGTGCGGCCGGTTACCGCGACCCGGACCGGCGCCTGCGCCTTCCCGAGCGACATCCCGAAGCGCGCGCCGGTCTCCTCCAGCGCGGCCCGCAGGCTGTCGGCGTCCCAGGAGGCTGATGCCAGCGCCGTCGACGCGGCTGCCAGCAGCTCCGCGGCCGGCCCCTTCATCGCCTTGGCCCATGCGGCATCGTCGGTCGCGGGCTCGGCCAGGAAGGCGAAATCCACCATCGCGGTGATCTCGGCCAGCACCGCGATCCTGGTCTGCGCGAGCGGGGCCAGCGCGGCGAACACGTCTGCGTCGAACCGCCCGGCCGGCCACGGTGCGGCCGGGGCCACGAGCCACGGCTGGCAGGCGCCGATGAACTCACCGGGCGCCAGCGCCCGGATGTACTCGCCGTTGAATGCGCGCAGCTTTTTCACGTCGAAGAAGGCGGGCGAGGTATTGACATCCCCGAGCCGGAACTCGCCTTCGATCACGTCCCACGGCAGGATCTCCCGGTCGCCGGACGGCGCCCAGCCGAGCGTCATCAGGTAGTTGCGCATCGCCGCGGCCAGGTAACCCTCGTCGCGGAAATCCTCCAGGGCGACCTTGTCGCGCCGCTTGGACAGTTTCTGCCGCTTCTCATTGACGATCACCGGGACGTGCGCCCAGGCCGGCGGCTCGTGCCCGAGTGCCTCCCACAGCAGTTGCTGCTTCGGTGCGTTCGGCAGGTGCTCCTCAGCCCGGATGACCAGCGTGATGCCCTGGGATATGTCGTCGACGACGTTGGCCAGCAGGAAGAGCACCGACCCGTCGCCGCGGGCCAGCACGAAATCCTCGATTGTCGCGTTGTCGAACGCCGGCTTGCCGCGGACCAGGTCCACGACAACCGTCGTGCCCGTATCGGGGACCCGGAACCGCAGCGCCAGACCGGCCCCGGGCGGCAGGTTCCGGTCCCGGCAGTGCCCGTCATAGCCCCGGTGCGCGTCCCCCGTCCGCGCCACGATGTCTTCCCGGCTGCAGTCGCAGTAATAGGCGCGGCCCTGCTCATGCAGGGCCGCGGCGGCGGCCTGGTGCCCGGCGAGGAACTCGGACTGCAGGAACGGGCCCTCGTACTGCGCCGGGCTGATCCCCAGCCAGTCCAGCGCCGTGACGACGCCGTCGATCCACTCCGGCCGGTTGCGCGCCGCGTCGGTGTCCTCGATCCGCAGCACCAGCGCGCCGCCGGACTGACGGGCCACCACCCAGTTGAACAGCGCGGACCGGGCGCTGCCGACGTGCAGCACGCCGGTCGGTGACGGCGCGAAACGTACCCGGACCTGGCCCGCTGGCAATGGAGTCACAGCACCGGAGTCTATCGGCGCGGCGGAAACCCCGAAGCTCGGCGACGCCCGGCAACCACGGCAGGTCATCCGGCGTTATAAGGGGAACACGGCTCGCGGAGCCACCTGTGATAGGACGGTTTCATCATGACGTCAACTGCTCGGATAGCGCGGCGGGCTATCACCTGGGCCGCGCTGAGCTGCGCGGGGGTACTGGCCACGGCATGCGGCAGCGGCGCCGGGGCGGCCACCGGGCCGACAGCAGGGCCGGCCAAGACCAGCCCGGTCACCGCAGTCGCCGGCAGCGGCCGAACCGCCAGCACGCCGGCCAGCCCGAGCAGCCCGGCCAGCCCGGCGCCGGCAACCCAGCCTGCAGCGCCGGGCGGCGCGGCAGGCTGCACGACCCGGTCCCTGCAGGCGAAGGTCGGGCCAGCGCAGGGGGCCGCCGGCAGCACTTACACCGTGCTCGACTTCACCAATGTCTCGGCGGTCAGCTGCACGCTTTACGGCTATCCGGGTGTCTCGCTGGCCGACGGCACGCCAGTCACCCAGCTCGGCCTGCCGGCGGCGGAGAACCCGGCCGCCGCGCGGCAGCTGGTGACCCTCAAGCCGGGGGCAACCGGGAATGCGCTGCTGCAGATAGCGGCGGCGGGGAACTACCCGGCAGCAAGCTGCCATCCGGTCACCGCGCATTACCTGCAGATCTACCCGCCGAACCAGACCACTCCCCTGTACCTCGCCTATACCTCGGCTACCTGCGCCAAGCCGGTGCGGACCATGACCATCGGCGTCGTCAAGCCCGGCTCAGGCGGATCGTCGTAGCTTTCGGCCGATCAGGACCCGGCTGACTAGAACCCGGCCGACTAGAACACCGTGTAGCCACCGTCGATCACCAGTACGGAGCCGGTGACAAAGGACGAGGCGTCGCTGGCGAGATAGACCAGGCTCGGGCCTAGTTCTTCCGGCGTCGCATACCGCTGCAGCGCCGCGTCGTCAATCCACTGCCGGCGGTACTGCGGCTCGTCCACCGGCGCCATCTCCGTCTTGACGTAGCCGGGCGCCAGCGCGTTCACCCTGATTCCCAGCGGCGCCCATTCCGCGGCCAGTGACCTGGTCAGCTGGTGTACCGCGGCCTTCGACGCGTTATATGCGGGCTGCCATTGAGGCCGGTTGACAATGATCCCCGAGATTGACCCGATGTTGATGATGGAGCCGCGGCCCGCCGCCGCCATCGGACGGCCGAACTCCTGGCAGCAGTTCCACGCCCCGGTGACGTTGACGTCAAATACCAGCTTCCACTCCTCCTCGGTGACGTCAAACGCGGGCCGGTGGATGCCGGCGCCGGCGTTGTTGACCAGGATGTGCGCGGCACCGAAGGCGTCTGACACCTGGCCGGCCGCCCGCCTGACTTCGGCGCGCTGGGTGACGTCAGCCGCGAAGACCTGCGCGCGGGCACCCGCCGCTTGCAGCTCCGCCAGCAGCGGGCGGCACGTCTCAGGGCGCCGGACCAGCAGTGCCAGGTCGGCGCCGGCCTCGGCCAGCGCGACGGCGAGAGCCCGGCCGATCCCGCGGTTCGCCCCGGTCACGACGGCGACCCGGCCGGCCAGCGAAAACGCGTCCAGCACAGCCATCTTGGCACTCCTGACGGAAGGTGACCTCAGAGGCCGCCGGGGAAGGTTATCTGCACCGGGGCTATCAGCGGCTTGCCGACCTCAAGCTGAATCTGGGCATGTGCGGTCAGCGGAATGTCGCGCGGGTTGCCCTCGTAGCGGCTGCCGTCGTAGATCGCCACGACCGGGCCTGTGGCCGGGCCGACCCGGTCCGGCCCGAGGGGCTGCCCCCATTCGTCGAAGAAGTTGCCGAGCGTGTAGGTACGCTGCACGGGCGATTCGATGTGGATGATGCCGTCCGCTGCGTGCGTGTGCAGCCAGTAGAAGCAGCTGCCCCCGCCGATGAACGACCCGGTTGCGCTCTGCTGGACCTGCGGGACGGGAATGCCGATCGCCGCCGGGACCTGGCGGGCCGCGCCGTTCACGAAAATGGCCAGGTGCGCGTGGATGTGGAAGATGGTCTGCTCGCTCGTCTGGCAGCTGATGCCGTCGGCCGGCTGCCCGGTCACCGCAGTCGCCAGGCCGGCCAGCGGCGCTGCCGCCGGGACCGGCACGCCCTCCGCTCCGGCCGGCCCCGCGGGCCCGGCCGGGCGCAGTGTCCCGAGCGTCGTCAGCGGGGCAAGCTTGCGGGCCGCCGGGCCGCCCGCAGCGGCCGTCGGGCCGCCGCCCGGCAGCACGACGATGAGCACCACCGCGGTGACAGCGACAACGATGACTGCCGCGGAGATGCCCAGGATCCAGGCACGGCGCCGATGACGGCGGCGCTCCTGCGCCCGCATCTGGGCCACCTTTTCCCTGGCCGCCCGTTTCGTCCTGTCAGCCTTGGACACCAGCATGTGCCTTTCCGCCGCCCGACTTTCCGCACCCGCGGTGCGGCAGCGAGTCTACCGACGCGCTAGCGGGCGTCCGGCCAGCAGCGCTCGGGCCGTACTGTCCCCGGGCCCGTACTGTCCCTGGGCCCGTCTTGTCTGCGGCGCTGCCGGGCGCTAAGCCGAGCGCGAACTTACCCGGCGGGCGTGGACACGGCGCTGGCGCACCGGTGACACTGGCACCGTTGGCAGCGGCGGCAGAGCGGGGACGCGCATGGGCAGCAAGGATCTCACGGCGGACGGCGGGCCGGCTGCCGCGGGCGGCGGCAGGCTCGCGGAGCTGATCTCGACGCGCGGCGGCCTCGCGTCGCCGGAGGCGCCGTTCGTGATCGAGCACCGCGAGGCGCTGATCTACATGCTGTGCGAGGCGGCCGAGCTTGAGCACGGCATCATGTGCCAGTACCTTTTTGCGGTCTTCTCGCTGAAGCAGAGCGCCGCCGAAGGACTGTCGGATGCCGAGGCCGCCGCGGTTACCCGCTGGCGGAAGCTGATATCGCAGGTAGCGACGCAGGAAATGCTGCACCTGGCGCTGGTGCACAACCTGCTGTCGGCGATCGGCTCGGCGCCGCACCTGAGCCGGCCCAATCTGCCCCAGCCGGCCGGGCACTACCCGGCCGGCGTGCAGCTGGCGCTGCTGCCCTTCGGTGAGCAGGCGCTGCGGCATTTCATGTACCTGGAGCGGCCCGAGGGCATGGACCTGCAGGACGCCGAGGGGCTGGCGGCCGCCGGCCGGGCGGTGCCGCTGCTGACCGAGCGGGACATCGTCCCGCAGGCGCAGGACTTCGCCACCGTCGGCCATCTGTACCGGTCCGTCGAGCAGGGCTTCTGGCATCTCGCGGCGAAATACGGCGAGCGCTGGCTATTCGCCGGGCCGCCGCGGGCGCAGGCCACCGAGGCTTATTTCCGCTGGCCGGAACTCATCGCGGTAACCGGCCTGAGCACCGCGCAGCGCGCGATCGACACCATCCTGGAACAGGGCGAGGGACCGCGCGGCGAATGGCGGGACGCTCATTTCGGGAAATTCGTCAGTATCCTTGATGAATACCAGCAGCTGCGGGCCGCCAATCCGCAGTTTGACCCGGTCCGGCCGGTAATGGCGGCTAACGTGCGCTCGTGCCAGGGCGACATTGCGGTACCGCTGATCACTGACCCGGTGACCGCCCGGGTCACGGACTTGTTCAACGTCTCCTACGAGATCCTGCTGCAGATCTTCGAGCGCTATTTCGCGCATACCCGGGAGACCGACGCGCAGCTCGGCGTGCTGGCGGACGCGACGGTGACGCTGATGGCGGGGGTGCTGCGGCCGCTCGGTGACCTGATCACCACGCTGCCAGCCGGACCGGACTACCCGGCGCGGACGGCCGGACCCAGCTTCGAGCTGTTCTACGAGAACGACTACCTGATGCCGCATCAGCATGCCGCCTGGGCGCTGCTCACCGAGCGGCTCGACGAGGCAGCCTGGCTGTGCCAGGAACTCCGGCAGGGCCGCGGCAGCCGACTGGCCGGCCAGCTGGCCCCGGTGCTGGCCGCCCTGACCGGCGTTGCCGCCAGCCTGGCCGCGCACCTGCCGGCCGACCTGGCGCGGGCGAGGCCGCTGCCGGTGACGGCCGGGCCGGGGGCAGCCGAGCTCGACAGGCTGCTGGCCAGGTCGGCGGAGCTGGCCGATGGTGTCCGGGCCGCCGCGGGAGGCAGTGAGCTGGCCGCCGAGCTCGCCGGCGTGTTCGGCGTCGCACACTCGGCGGCGCGTGCGGCAGCCGCGGCGCCAGCCGACCGGCAGCTTTTCGGCGTCGTAGCGCGGCTGGTTGACAGCGTGCTGCGGCCGCTGGCCGGCGGCCTCAGCCGGCTGGCCTCCGGTCAGGGCGCTGCGGCGCAGGCCGACCGCGGTCGGCCTGCGCGCGATCAGGCCCAGTCACCGGGCGGCGGGCAGCCAGCAGGCGGCGGTCCTGACGGCGTTAGCGGACGGGGCGTCGCGCCTGCGGAACCGGGCGCGCGGGTGGCCGAACAGGTCTGGGCGGCCGCCCGGCAGGCAACCGTGCTGCGGCTGCGGCTGGCCGACGAGGAACCGGCGGCGGCCGCGGCCGGGAGTGCGGCCGCCAGCGCCGCGCTGCCGGAACTGGCCGAGGCGACGGCGGCCCTGCAGGGGCTGGCATGCCAGCTCGCGCCGCCCGGCCTGCGCGGCTCGCGGCTGGCCGAGCTCTGGGCGCTGCACGGCGACCGGCCGCCCGTCATCGAAGTCGCCGACAACGGGCCGTACCTGGTTACCAGCGTGCCACGACTGCGCGACCACCTCGGCGCTGCGATAGGGGAGGCGCCGCAGCCGGCCCCGGCTTCGCAGCCGACCGCGACCCCGCAGACGGCCCCGGATCCGCAGCCGGCCCCGGATCCGCCCCCGGCGCTGACTCCGCAGCTGGGACTGACTCCGCAGCTAGCACTGTGCCGCTGCGGCGGGTCGGCGCTCAAGCCGTACTGCGACGGCAGCCACGCGCGGAACGGTTTTACTGGCGGCAAGGACGCCGACCGGGTTCCGGACCGGCGCGACGCCTACCCAGGCCAGCAGGTGACGATCTTCGACAACCGCGGGATCTGCCAGCACTCGGGGTTGTGCACCGACCGGCTGGCAACCGTCTTCCGTGCCGCCCGGGAGCCGTTCGTCGCGGCGAGCGGCGGCCGGATGGACGAGATCATCCGGGCGGTCCGCGACTGCCCGTCGGGCGCGCTGAGCTTCGCCCTCGACGGCCGGGAAGCCCGCGAGCAGGCTGACTGGGGAAATAGCCGCGAGCCCGCGATCGAGGTGACGCAGGATGGTCCGTACCGAGTGACCGGCGGGATCGCGGTGACCGAGCCAGGCGGCGGCGCGGTAGCCCGGGCCGCGGGCTCCTCCGCTGAGCACTGCGCGCTGTGCCGGTGCGGCCACTCGCAGAACAAGCCTTTCTGCAGCGGCATGCACTGGTACGTCGGTTTCAGCGACCCGGTGGCGGCGCCTGGTGCGGAGCCGGCCTTGTTCGCATGGGCCGGCGGCATGCCGGCGCTGACCCGGATGACCCGGCTGCTGTACGAGAAGCACGTTCCGGGCGACGCGCTGCTGGCCGCGGCGTTTGCGGACATGGCGGCTGACCAGCCGGAGGTTGAGGCACTGTGGCTGGGCGAGGCGTTCGGCGGTCCGGGCCGGCCGGGCTCGGATGACAGCCGCGGGCAGCGGGGTACGCCGGGGCCGGCCGGGCGGCCGCTCACCGCGCAGCAGCGAGCCCGCTGGGTTGCCCTCGCCGGGCAGGCAGCGGACGAAGCAGGCCTGCCCGGCGACCCGGCGTTCCGCTCGGCGCTCACCGGACTACTGGAGTGGGTTTCCCGGCTCGACGCGAACGCCGGCGCCGCAGCCGGCCCGCCGGACTCGGCCGGTGCGGCCGCACCCGGCGCGGCGGCACCGGGCAACGGGGCGGCTGCGGACGTGCCGGTGCCGCGGTGGGGCTGGGGACCGGCCGGAGCACCGGATACGAGCGCCGCCGTGGCGGCTGACCAGGCTGCGGCGGCGCCCCCGCTGCCGGGGCCGGACGAGCCGGTGAGTTTTGCCAGCCACATCCGGCCGCTGTTCCGGGACCGGGACCGGCAGTCGATGACATTCGCATTCGACCTGTGGTCCGCCGACGACGTACGGGCGCACGCCAGCGCCATCCTGGAGCAGGTCGATAGCGGCAAGATGCCCTGCGACAGCCGCTGGGACGCCGGCCAGGTAGCGGTATTCCGGCGCTGGGCAGAGTCCGGCATGCCGGCCTGACCGCGCCAGGATCGGGGCTGCGCCGACCAGATCGGGACCCGGTTGTAACCCGGCGGAAACATGGAGGCCCCAAACTGGGGCAATGACGTCGCGGTGGATCCGGATCGGATGTGATTTCAGGTACCTGGCGGAGATCGAGACACCGGTCATCTTCCAGGTCAAGCCACGGGAATCGGCTGCCGTCGAGCTCAAGGACGAGCAGTGGTCACCCGAGGCCGCCCTGGAGATTCGCGGCTACACCGACCTGTACGGCAACCCGTGCACCCGCGCCGTGCTGCCGGCCGGCCGGTCCGGCTTCCGATACCACGCGACCGCCATCGTGCCGGACGCGACCGAGGACGCCGACCCGGCCGCGCCGGAATGCGCGGCTGACGCGCTGCCCGACGACACCCTGATCTACACGCTGCCCAGCCGTTACTGCCTGCCCGACGTACTCGGGAACGAGGCATGGTCCCGTTTCGGGAACCTGCCCCCCGGCTACGGCCGAGTCCAGGCCGTCTGCGACTACGTGCACGGTCACCTGCAGTTCCAGTATGGCAGCTCGACGCCGCTGTCCACGGCCGCCGACGTGAATGAGGCCGGCCGCGGGGTCTGCCGGGACTACACCCACCTGGCGATCTCGTTCTGCCGCGCGCTGAATATCCCGGCCCGTTACGTCTTCGGCTACCTGCCCGACATGGACGTGCCGCCGAACCCGGACCCGATGGACTTCGCAGCCTGGATGGAAGTCTGGCTGGGCGACCGGTGGTGGACCTTCGACCCGCGCAACAACGAGCGGCGCAAGGGCCGGATCGTGATCGGCCGGGGCCGGGACGCCTCTGACGTGGCGATGGCGACGACCTTCGGCGGCCCGCTGCTGGAGTCGATGGTGGTGCAGTCGGAGGAGGTAACCGGGTGATGCTGGACGGCGAGGCTCTTACCGCTGCCCTGCTGGATCACCGGGGCATGGACCTGGAGTCCGCCGACCGGGTCACCTACGTGCTGCAGCAGACGTTCCGGTACGAGTACGAGGCGCCGGTGGAGGCGCTGCGGCAGCGTCTTGTCGTCGTACCGCCGGACCGGCACGGTAGTCAGCACCGCCGCGGGCACCGGCTAGAGGTAACCGGCGCCCGCGCCCGCCGCCGGGTGCGCCGCGACAGCCACGGCAACGTCGTCGCCTGGCTGCACGCCGATCGCGTCGAGCAGGTAGTGGAGTTCCGGCTGGTCGCCGTGCTCGAGCGGATCCGCGGCGACGGGCCCGCGGTCCTGCCCGCGGCAGCCCTGCGCAGCCCCGGCCTGCTGCGGCCCACCCTGCTCACCAGCTCCGACTACCGTCTCCGCGAGCTGGGGGCGGGGATCGCGGCGAGTTCCGATTCCCCGGTCGGGCGGGCCGAGCGGATCTGCGACCTGGTGCACGCCGCGATCGGCTATGAGTACGGCGTCACTTCGGTGCAGACCACCGCCGCGCAGGCACTGGCCGGCGGACGCGGGGTATGCCAGGACTCTGCGCACGTGATGCTCGCGCTGTGTCACGTCGTCGGGCTGCCCGCCAGGTATGTCTCCGGGCACCTGATCGGCCAGGGCGGCACGCACGCCTGGGTGGAGGTCATCGTGCCGGACGGGCCTGCCGCCATCGCGATCGCGTTCGACCCCTGCAACGGGCGGCGGGCCGGCAGCGGGTATATCACGGTCGCGACCGGCCGCGACTATGCGGACGTGGCGCCGACCTCCGGTTCTTACTCCGGCACCTCGGCTGGGCGCCTCACCGCCAGCCGCCGGGTCGGCGTGCTGTCCGCTGCCTGACTTTGCCGCATAGCGCGTTCAGCGCCTGGCAGCTCGACTGATCATGGCCGTCGTGGCACAGTGAGCCGGATGACGCAACGTAAACCCGCAGCCCTGCGAATGGCTGCCATCGGTGTGGTGCACCTGGCAATTACCAGCGCGGCATGGCGGGACATTAACGGCCGCTCCCCTGATCACGTCCGGGGCAGCAAGCGGCTGTGGCGCGCGGTCAGTGCCCTGAACACCGGCGGCACCATCGCCTATTTCCTGCTCGGGCGAAAGCGCGCCCGCCCAGACGGCTGACAGCCGCTGCGGTACAGCTACGCCTCGACCGAGGCGCCGTTTACGCCTCGACCGAGGCGCCGTTGCCTGGCCGGCTCAGCTTGGTGTCGTCAGCTTGACCGGAGGCTTGAACGCAGTCAACTCTGCTATGGTGCGAGCGGCTCAGCGAGCGGCCGGTGCGCCCGCTGGCGGACGGCGGCCGCCTGGAGGCTGGCGATTATCTCCCGCAGGGCGTCGACCTCGGCGTCCAGCGCCGCGCGCCCGGCACGCGTGGCGCTCAGCCAGGTGCGGGGCCGACGGCCCTCGATTACCTTCTCGACGCGGACGTAGCCGGCTTCCTCAAGCCGGCTGATATTGCGCGAGAGATTGCCGTCAGTGAGCTCGAGGGTGGCGCGCAGGTACGCGAAATCTGCCCGGCCGCCCTCGCAGAGGACGGCGAGGATTCCTAGTCGGGTGCGCTGGTGTACCGCGTCGTCGAGGCGCCGGCTGGGGTGGCTCACGACCGCGCCGTGACCGCTCGCGCGGCGGCTCCTGCCACCACCAGTGCGGCACCGAAGGTCAGCTCGGTGACCCAGGGCGGCCGGCCTGCGAGAACAACGACGACCGCCACCATCGCGGCAAGAGCGACCGCCAGTCCCGGCAGGACATTGCCCTGCAGCCAGCCCAGTACCAGGTAACCCGCTACGACTACGGCAATTGGCGCCAGCACGCCCCCGGCCGCACCACCCGCCGTCCCGCCGACAACACCGGCGGTCATGCCGAGCACGGAAATAGCCACTGCGACCGTCCATGTGCGCCGCCCCCGGCCGGCTAGGCCAAGCTGACGGGCATGGTTTCGGTAGTGGCGCCGGGTGGCCAGCATTCCCGCGGCGCCAGCCACAAGCCACAACGGGGCCAGCGCGGACACGCCTGCGACGGCGACCACTGGCGCGCTGAGCATGGTCAGCCCCCCGAAGCACACCAGCGGAAACCATGGCAGGCCTAGCGCGCGGCGGGTCCGGCGACGCAGCCGGGCAATGTCGCCGAGGATCTCGGCAGCCTGCTGCGGGGATGCGTCCAGCGGATCGCTCAGCATAGCTACCACTATACGATGCAAAGCACTTTCCGATAGCGTGTAGCTGCTGGCGCGGCCGCCTAGCCGTTTCGGCTCCTACCGGAGGTGCCCATGCATGTTAAGGACAAGGACCTTGTCGCGACCCTTTCCCAGCAGCCCGGCGGTCCTGCCCTCAGCGCAGCGATCTACGCCCGTAAAGGGACCGCAGTCAGCTTCACGCGCTGGCTGGGCCCGCTGGGCAACTACCTCGTCGCCCGTCCGGCGGCCCGGGCCGCGGCGCACAGCGACGCCGACAGGACCGACATGCCGATGGACGCCGCCGTCATCCTCGGCCTCGCGGCCGACTCACTGCACGTCTGGGCTGCCGACCCGATGCTCAGTCAGGTTAACGAGCATCTCGGCAGCGTGGAACTCACTCGCATCACCGCTATCCGCACCGAGATTGGCAAGAGCTGGTCCCCGCTGACCATTCTCTTCGCCGGCGATGAGTCACTGCAGCTGGAGGCCCGCGGTGACGTCTCTGGCTTCGCGGCCGCCTTTGAGCGGCACCGTGGTGGGAGCGCGTCCTAGCCAGTCACCTTCCGCTGCGGGGACAGCGCCGCAGGGGTTGAGCCGGGCTTCGTGTCGTCGGCAGACTGGCTGGCTTCGGCCTCGGCGGCGGCCGGGCGGCCGCGGCGCCGCATTTGCCCAGCGTGCCGAGGTAGCCGGGTCGCATCGGCGAGCGCGCGGCGGAGGAGGAACTCGATCTGGGCGTTGGTGCTGCGCAGCTCGTCGTTAGCCCATCTGGCTAGCGCGTCGTGCACGGCGGGGTCGAGCCGGAGCAGGATGCTCTTGCGTTCGGTCACCGCGGTTCCGCGCTTGCCGTCACTGGTACAAAGACCCGGCGTTGACGACGGGCTGGGTAGCCTGCTCGCTGCACAAGACGACGAGCAGGTTGGAGACCATCGTGGCCTTGCGCTCCTCGTCCAGTTCCACGACTCCCTCTTCCTGCAGCCGCTGCAGAGCCAGGCGGACCATGCCCACGGCGCCCTCGACTATGCGCGCCCGCGCGCCCACGACAGCGCTGGCCTGCTGCTGCCGCAGCATCGCCTGGGCGATCTCCGGGGCATAGGACAGCCGGGTCAGCCGCGATTCGATGATGTGCACGCCAGCCGGCGCGACCCGCTCGGTGATCTTGGCAGAGAGCTGCCGGGTGATCTGCTCGGCGTTGTCGCGCAGTGACACCGCGCCGCTGCCCCGGTTGTCGTACGGGTAACTGGAGGCGATATGCCGGACGGCGGTCTCGGTCTGGATGGTGACGAACTGCGTGAAGTCATCGACAGAGTAGACGGCGCTGGCGGTGTCGCGGACCTGCCAAACGACTACAGCGGCGATCTCGATCGGGTTGCCGTCCGCGTCATTGACCTTAGCCTGCGCTGATTCCTGGTTGCGGATCCTGGTGGAGACCGCGATGCGGCGGGTAAACGGGTTTACCCATTGCAAGCCTGAGTCGCGGATGGTGCCGCAGTACCTGCCGAACAGCTGGACGACTCGTGCCTGGCCCGGGACGACAGAGGTAAGACCTCGCAGCGCGAGGGCGCCGCCGATAAAGATCAGGACGCAGAGCAGGGTGAGCGCCGTGGCGCGGCGCCATGCTTGTGACTGGCCGGCACGAGCAGCGCGACCCCGGCCAGCAGCAGGAAGATGCCCAGGACCAGCATGCGCAGTCCGGGCAGGAACCGGGCCACATGCTCGGTCACCGGCCGGCTGGGCAGTTCCGGGCCTGCGGCCGCCGATTCCCGGGTAAGCATCTGGCGCCTCCTCCTGCGCTTGACGTACCTGTATTACATATATCTATCATAGTGATATCTACTTTTTTGGCAAGCCCTGTACCGCGGAGCGCGACAAGGCGCCGCATCGGCCCAGGACGGGGACGCGTGAGCTGCAACGACGGAGCATCCGGACTGACAGGACCAGGCCGACGGCGCGGCGACCAGGGCGGCCCCGGCACCGCGGCGATCGAAGTCAGCCTCCTGACCAAGAATTTCGGCGGCCGGACTGCCGTGGCGGATGTGTCGTTCAGCGTCGCCCGCGGCGAGGTGTTCGGGTTCCTGGGGCCTAATGGCGCCGGCAAAACCACGCTAGTGCGCACCCTCGGCACGCTCATCGCGCCTACCTCGGGCTCGGCAGCGGTCGCCGGAATCCCGCTGACGCCTGACAACGGCAGGGAAATCCGCCGGCGTATCTCCATTATGCCGGAATCACCGGGCCTTTATCTGCGGCTGAGCGTGATCGAGAACCTTGCATTCTTCGCCGAGCTGTACGACGTGCCCGATCCGGCCGATCGCATGGACAGGGCCCTGCGGGCCGTGCACCTGGCCGACCGGGCCAGCGATACCTGCGGCGCCTTGTCCAAAGGCCTGCGCCAGCGGGTCGCCCTGGCCAGAGCACTGCTGAGCGACCCGGAAGTGCTGTTCCTCGACGAGCCGACGGCCGGCCTCGATCCCGTCGCCGCCCGCGACGTCCACGGGCTGATCAAAGCGCTGGGCCGGCGCGGCGTCACCATTTTCCTTACCACGCACCGCATTGAGGAGGCCGAGCGCCTCTGCGACCGGGTAGCAATCCTGAACACCACGCTGCGCACGATCGGCCGGCCCGGCGAGCTGCGCGACCGGCTGTTCGCCAAGACGCTCGCCGTCAGGACCGTCGACGCCCTGCCTGACCCGGACGGTGTTTTCGCTGGCCTCCCCGCCGTCGACAGCTGGCATCGCGACGGCCCCGCCGCTTACGTTCTCGCCGTCTCCGACCCGGCCGCGGCCGCACCAGCCGTTACCAGGGCTCTGGTGGTGGCCGGCGCCGAAGTGCTGGCGATCGGCGAGTCGCACCATTCGCTTGAGGATGTCTACCTCGAGCTGATCAGTGACGACGAGGAGGCGAGCCGGCGATGACCGTCAGCGCAAGACACGTCCTGGCCATCTTCCACAAGGAGCTCCGCGAGTACCGGCGCAACCGCTCGCTGATCACCGGCATGGCGATCATCCCGGTGATCTTCTGCGTCCAGCCGCTGGTCAACGTATTCGCGCTGAGCTCGTCGGCGTCGGTCCCGCTCAGGCACGAGCATGTTCTGCTGTACATGCTCGGCATCCCGGCCCTCGTGCCGTCCTTCGTGGCTGCCTACTCGGTGGTCGGCGAGCGTCAGCAAGGCACTCTCGAGCCGTTGCTTACGACGCCGATCCGCCGCAGGGAGCTGATGTTGGGCAAGGCCCTGGCCGCGCTGCTGCCCTCGATCGCCGTTGCGTACGCGGTCTTCGGCCTCTTCCTTGCCTGCGTCGAGCTGCTGGCACTTCCGGCCGTGGCCGCCGCGCTCATCCGGCTTCCTGACCTGCTGGCCCAGCTCATATTCACGCCCCTCCTGGCCGGGTGGTCGATCTGGCTCGCCATGCTGATCTCCAGCCGATCCGGCGACGTCCGCGTCGCACAGCAGCTCGCCGCACTGGCGAGCCTTCCCTCGGTCGCCCTGACGACGCTCGTCGCGCTGAACGTCATCAAGGCGTCGCTCGTCACCGCCCTGCTCGCTGCCGCGGCGCTTCTGCTCCTCAACGCGGTCGGATGGCAATTCACCTCGGCGACGTTCGACCGCGAACGGCTTATCAGCGGTCCTTCGCGACCAGCCGCCTAGAGCGGGAGGCTTACATGGAGCATGAATCGGTGCTTGCGGCGCTTCGTTTTGAGGCTGGGCAACTGATCCGGGAGATGGCCAATCTGTCAGAAGACCAGTGGCGCCTTCCGACGCGTTGCACACCGTGGAAGGTGAACGATTTGCTGGCGCATGTCCGGGTGGTGCTCGCTTGGCTGCCGGGGATGCTGATAGCGCCGGAACCGGCAGTGCAGGCCGAAGCTTCCGCAGCGGAGTACTACCGAGCCGACGACCGTTTCAGCCCAGATACCAACACGACCCGGATTGCAATCGCCCGGGATCTCGCCGCAAGTAAGCTCAGCGGTGCCGCGCTCGCGGCGGACTTCGCCGCTACGTGGCAGCTGGCGGAGCAGCTTTGCCGCGCCGAACCCGATGATCGTGTGGTGCTCACACGGCACGGAGATCTGATGCTTCTGTCGGAATTCCTGCTCACTCGGGTAGTCGAAGTCGCCGTACCAGGGTGACCCGCAAAGTCGTTTCCGCAGGTCAGGGGATGGTGGGCTATTTTGACGGTGCCCGGGTTCGCGGATGCGGCGGGTCCGGGGTAGGTCCGTGGCGTGAGCCGCGCTTCCCATTCCGGGT
>JAABUX010000312.1_pt1 | contig 82865 bp, 70 predicted proteins | sample 5561851 | NCBI WGS metagenome assembly JAABUX01 (sample SAMN10711883, study PRJNA513361) | rock metagenome | isolation source: Antarctica rocks | place: Antarctica: Victoria Land, Richard Nunatak red sandstone | collected 2016-01-03 | reverse complement strand
GTCGTGTTGTCCTTGATGGATTTCCATCACGTCTCTAACGTCGCACGTCAACTTCGCCACTTCTCAGCTTCTCCTCGTGAGGCTCTCGCTTGGTTGCTACTTGCCCCAGACTTTTGAGAAGCCCTGAGCTCGACAGCCTCACCTCAATACATTCAGGACGACTCATGCTACCATTAACTCTTTTTATTTCTCTGCCAGCGTTAACACCTCGTCAATAATGCCGTACTCTTTCGCATCAGCGGCACTCATGAAGAAGTCGCGGTCGGTATCGCGTTTGATCCGTTCGAGCGATTGCCCAGTGTGGTCGTGGATGATGCCATTGAGGACATCGCGCAGATGCAATATCTCACGAGCATGAATATCAATATCAGTCGCTTGCCCACTCAGTCCACCTTGCAAAGGTTGGTGAATGTGGATGCGTGAGTGCGGCATAGAATAGCGTTTGCCATGATCGCCCGCCATGAGCAGAATTGTGCCAAAGCTGGCGGCATAGCCAACACATGTTGTGGCGATAGGGCATGGCAACACACGCATGGTATCATAGATGCCCATGCCTGCGTAGACGGAGCCACCGGGAGAGTTAATATACAAGTTGATCTCACGATCCTTGTCCTCTGCCGCTAAAAAGAGCAACTGGGCTACGACGAGATTTGCCATACCATCCTCAACGGGACCATTAACCATAACGATGCGATCTTTCAACAGACGCGAGAAGAGGTCATAGGCTCTATCACCACGTCCGGTTGCCTCGACGACTGTAGGAACAAACAAGTTAGAAATCATCATTTATCTCCTCTATTCTACTATTTGGCGCACAAAGTAAAAGTACACACGCGAACTTACGGATAGGTCCACCACGTTGACTAAAATCCAGCCTTTGTTGCCCAGTTCGTTCATCTCTGTGCTATCAGGCAATTCTTGTTCGTGGGTATCAACCTTCAACACATGGTACTCCCAACGTGTCGGCGATAGTTCAAATTTCTCATAGACCATCGGCACATAAGACGTTGAACGTCCCTCTGGCTTCTCGGTCATCTGTGGGCGATATCGTGTTGGTACAAACATGATTTACTCCTTTGTGTTTTCATAACGTTTTCATTGCTACTTATCTCACCTTGAATATAACATGCTCTTGGTTTATACTGATAGACATAATATATGCTATTGGCATATGTTTGGGAGAAGATATGCTGACAGCATAGAAAAAGAGAGAAATATTATGGGTGAAGAAGAGAAAACATTGGATTTACAGGAGGTAATCGGGCGCGTGATACGCCGCGAACGTCAGGATCGCCGCCTCACGATAAAAGATTTGGGGGATAAGGCAGGTCTCTCGGAAATCTATGTGGGTGAGATCGAGCGCGGACAGAAGTACCCTTCGTCCAAAGTGTTAGAGGCAATCGCCAGAGCGTTAGAGCTAGACATGGCGGAATTTTTGGAACTCATGGCTGAAGAGATTCGCAATGAGCGCGCGCCACAGCTAGCCAATGCGATTGGCTTTGTGCTACCAAGCACACCGAATCAGCCACGCCGTATGGTGGTGAAGCGCATCGTTAATATGCTCAACGAGGGAGACGTGGAGAGCGTCGCGGATTTCAGCGCATTCTTGCTCTCCAAGCGCGTCCCTGAGCAAGGGTAAACTATGAGTATATTTCGATAGGAAACGTAGTGGCAAGGCTTTACGAGATAAAAAATTGTGCAGTCAAACCTTGTTTGACTGCACAATTGGGAATAACATTGTAAGGTTACGCACGTTCGCGGATACTGGCCTTCGCCTCTGGGTGCCTGGCTGAACCTACGAGGACAAAACCAACAATGGCTGCAATGATACCCGTCACAAGGTGCAGGATATGATCGCCAGCATTCATATGAGTCAAGCCCAGGAATAAGCCGTGATCGTGAACATAATACGAACCAGCCGGAAAGTAGAGCGCAGGGATAAGTGCTAATAAACCAATCAAAATGTAGACCACGCCAAATGTTTGATTGAAGGTGCGGAACGAGCCAGTAAAAGAGGCTGCGATACCGAGCAGACCAGTTATGAGATAGAAGACACTGTGGAACGTATCTCCATCAAAGATGCCAAGAATAGCTCGCACACCTGTACTATTTTCTGTTGGCGTAAAAAAACCAACAATACCGAGAATAAGAAAAATGATACCGAGTACGAGCGCACAAACACGATTTATTGACCAATTAGGCATAGTTGGGTCCCTCCAATATAATATGATTGACAAATCAGAAATTCGATTTGTACCTGTAGCTATCTATAGTACGTTTGTAGAGCAAAAAGAGAGACAAAACTACCTGTGGCTTGCCTAAATCCACTACCGAAAAGGGGAAATATATGCAAGCACATCGAGAAATTGCCTAGTACACATGGGCAGAAGTATCCTTGTGATCAAACAGCAACGGGAAGACCTTGATACACCCACTTGAATGGATGGGCCATAGTCTGGTTGTAGTAGGTAATAAACGCGAGAATGTGCTCTCGGAGATCATCAAGAGAGAGAAAGTTCCCACGCTTGAGCAGTTTTCGCACCAGAATGCTGAGCCAGATCTCGATCTGGTTCATCCAAGAGGCGTGTTTCGGGGTGTAGTAGAAGACAATCTTGTGGGTAGGATCATGCAGAAAGGCCGCCCGCGTGGTCATCGACTGCAAGATGCCGCTCTTGCCTTTTCTTCCCAGTGCTTCTTGCGAAATACTCTCCATTTCGGCAATCCAGCGTACCAGTGCCTCTGACTGATGGGTATTGAGGTTATCCACGAGAATGCGCCATCTGGCTGCTGTGGGATCGCTCGCGATCAGACGTTGGAAGTGGGCAAGGCAGTCTGCTTCATTGCGGGTTGGTCCGAATGTTGGCTCAATGACGTGCCCGGTGACGACATCCAGGTTGAAGAACCACGAAAGAGTTCCGTGCCGAAGATACTCGAATTCTCGTCGCAGGGCGTGGCCTGCTGTCATTGGTAATTCAGGATGCAGTCGCTCTAGCGCTTGCACTCCTGTTAGCTCGTCCATACTGATCGTCCGTTCTCCTCGCTTGGCTACTTGGGCTGCCGTCGCGTAGAGTTCACAGCCGTCAGTGATTTTCTGCTCGCGCTGCGAATCTTCTACTGGCGTGAGCCAGTAGCGGAACCGATGCGGTTGGAAGCCCCCTTTTTAAGCAAACGGGCAGCATGTCGACGCGAGATGCGCTCGACAATGCCTCGTTGGACCATCTCTTGGGCGATTTCTCGCCCGCTCCACTGGCTGATAGGACGGCCCGATTGGCTTGGGGCTTCACACGCGAGCAATTCCATCTGGCAACGTTGCTCCGCACCGATATGTGCAGGGGCTCCCGGACGAGGGGCATCGGCTAACCGCTCTTCGACTCCTCGATCTTTGAGATCGATGTCCTGCCATGCCGCCCAGCGGTCTCGCCACCGACGCACCGTTTCCACGCTGACGGACAATTCTTGTGCAATCGTGACATTGCTCTTGTCTTCACTAGCGGCCAGCACGATTTGTGCTCGCAACACCAGTTGTTGTTCACTCTTGTGCCGTTTTGTCACCTGGAGTACTGCGGCTCGTTCTTCTTCTCGCAACCGGACGAGCGTTGCTCGCTTCGGCATCTGCTTCCCTCTTGCCTTTCTTTTCCTCTCTCACCCAACCATAGTAGTCAAGTAATGAGTGGTCTGAGGACCCTTCGCCCTCTGGAAAAGGATTGGAAGCAAAGCGCAAGAGGTAACGATAGGTGTGCTGCTGATGATAGGGTTCGTCGATGACAAAGGGACCCTCCAGCAGATCAAACGCGACCGTTTTCAAGGCATTCTTCTTCGTTCTTTCGAACATCTTTCCCCGGTATGGCATCCAGAAGGCATCGATAGTGTCAAAGAACTCGAAATGGATCTGCATCGCAGCAGAGATTGTATAGCGAAAATGGATATCGCTTCGTAATGCCTGGCCCCCACCATACATCATCTCGCCAGTTCCATCCCGACGAAATTCTATGGCTAGAAGAAAATCATACCAATGGAGACCCGCATTCCACCGATGAGAACCCTGCAAAATGTCCCTGATCTGTCCAATCGTTCTGCTCATCCCTGAAACCTTCCACGCTTTTGTAATTCGTGCGCGTTCGGCTGTCTATGAAAAGCATCCTCATAGTGCTTGCGGTTCAGCGCCTCACCACGATAGATAAAAAATAGACCGACACGCTTTATTCTCCTATTCTATCATATGGCTATTTCTGCCCATGTGTACTAGTCTGTTCATAAATCGTTCCCTTTCCTCCTCTCTTCTCATTCAACTGAGTTGCATCTCAGGGAGATCTGACGCTCACTGCGTTTCCATGATCGGTTCCCAATACCTGTACAAACAGACTTTCATTTCACGCACAAGTGCATGCTGATCTTCCCCGTCGTCCTGCAAGATGAGTGGAAGTAAGACAAGAAAAAGACGATATGAGACCAGCAGAGGGAGACGCCGTTGCTCCTGGGTACTTTGGGGCCAACGTGCTGCAAACAGTGTATTGAGGTGAGTCAGGAGACCTTGGTGTAAATCTGCTAAGACACGAGCAAGGGGCGAAGAGAGCGTCGATCCAAGCTCAAGCGCAAGATAGCCGGGATGGTTTCGATTAAAGGCAACAAGCCTCTCAATAAGGGTATCAATGAAAGCTCGTAGAGGCAAGGCGATCACCTCGGACGAAAGGAGAGTGTCATACACCTGGTGAAGATGGTCGGTCGCGTCTGCTGCAAATGCCTCTGTAATAGCTTCTTTATTCGGAAAAAACTGATAGAGTGACCCCGGTGACATGCCTGCACGGGCAGCGATCATATTGGTCGTTGCCTTGTCATAGCCGACCTCAGCAAAGAGGTCACCAGCCGCAGAAAGAATTTCTTCTGCGCGTAGCACGCCACGTTTCTGACGATGCGCCTGACGGCGTTGCTGATTTTCTCCCATAGACCACCTCTCCTGCACACGGAAAGACCTTCTTCCCAGAAGCCCTTGACAATACGACAATTTACTCGTATAATTACTTTGTGATTACGATAGATTACTCGTAATTATAACAAGAACTGAGTCCGATGTAAAGAAAGGAAATAGCACATGTCTTTACAAACTAACAAAGAACTCTGGAAATCCTGGAGTGAGCTATGGAATGGCAATCTGTCTCTCGCTGATAAGATCATTGCACCAAACTTCGTCGCTCATTTTGCTCCCATTGGCAATAGTCCTGGTGAGGTACATGGTCCCGATGGACTAAAGCAGTGGATTGGCGCGATAGTTGGAGCCTTTACCGACTACAGCTTTACGACGACGGTTGGTCCTCTTGCTGACGAAGACAACGTTGCGGGTCGATGGCTCTTTCGCGCGACCTATCAAGGGGGTATGCCAGGAGCTTCGCCTGGTGCAGTTGGGAAACATGTCGAGTATGCGGGGATGGACCTCTTTCGCATCGAAGATGGGAAAATCGTCGAATATTGGCTGTGTGCAGACACATTGCAATTGTTGCAACAAGTTGGGGTGATCCCTTCTTAAACAGGCTCTTGCCTCTCCCGGAGAATAGAATGGAAGCTCACCAGATTTCGCCACCAATACCAATTTGTAGAGGAACTGGTTTAAAACAACAGTGAACCCACCGTTGCAAGCAGTACGATAGCGAGAATGGTATAGTCGATCTTCCCTAACGCTTTCTCATACAAACGTGTTTGTTGTCCATCAACCTCGTAGCCGCGTGCCTCTAAAGCGGTTGCCAGTTCGGAGGCACGACGTAACACACCTTGCATGAGTGGCACGAAGAGCAGAGTCAGGCTCTGAAATCGTTCTCGCAATGTGCCTTGCGTAAGATCAGCACCACGAGCACTCTGCGCCTTCGTGAGTTGCTCTACCTCCTCTAGCAATGTGGGGATGAACCGTAGTGCCAGCAACGTCATGAGCGCGAAATCATCTACGGGTAACTTCAAGCGGCGTAACGGAGAGAGCAGCATGGTGAGGCCCTCGATGAGAGCAACAGGTGAGGTGGTCATAGTGAGCAACAATGAAAAGGCATAGAGTGTCAGCAGCACAACAGTAAAGCTGACGAGGCTCCAAACGCCACTATAGGTGATGGGTAGCGGTCCGATAACGAGGTTTCGTGCTGCTGGATTAGCGCGTACTATCCATAAGAAAATACCTGCAATTATGAGTAGGAGGAACAGCCAGAAGCGTCCACGACGTAACCAGGGCTTACGCCGTATGAATCGAAGAGGAGGCAGATAAAAGGCGACTAAGACAATGAGTATGCATAGAGCAACGAGTAGCGCACTTTCACGAGCAACCCTATAAGCAATAACGAGCGGTCCCAGTGCGTATAAAATTTTATCACCATCTCCGCTCAGCGAAAACAATACGGTGATGGCACCGATTAGAGTGAGTAGTGTCAAAAGCCACATGCGTCGCCACAACTCACGTGGCGAGATGTGAGAGCAAAAAACACTTAGCGCGAGTAAGATAACGAGAACAATAAAAGGTATAAAATGCCATTCGCGCTGGCCTGCGATAACGAGAGAAATTATAATAAAAAACAGTACCAGCAGTTTCGTTCTCGCTTGCAAACGATGTAATAAGCTTTTGCCAGGATAGTATGTTCCTAATGAAATATTTTTGAACACAAAACTTTTCTTTCAGATTAACGTGAACGTGGTACTTACCGTGTATCTTTTAGTACATTGAATGCTTCATCGAGCGTCAAGATATCTTCTGGTATAGCCATGCCCTGTTTGCGTAGCAGTGTCAGCAACTCACTGAGCGGTGGCGGAGCGAGTCCCCACTGGTATAATTTTTCACTTTGCGCGAAGAGTACACGGGGCGTTCCATGCATCACAAGCTGCCCGTTATGCAACACAAATAACATGTCAGCGAGCATTGCCACTTCGTTCATGTCATGTGAAACAAGAATAATCGTTACTCCACGCTCTTGCCGCACACGTTGTAAGTACGAATAGAACTCGGTGCGTGCTTCAGCATCAAGGCCAACGGTCGGTTCATCGAGAATCAGCACACTGGGCGACATTGCCAGTACACCTGCAAGTGCTACCCGTCGTTGCTGTCCACCGCTCAGCGCAAACGGAGAGCGTGGGCCATACTCTTGATGTGGCAAGCCGACCAGTTCTAGCGCGGCATGCACACGGGCGCGTCTCTCATGTCGTCCAATGTGCATACGTTGCAGCCCGAACGCAACATCGGCAAAAACGGTTCTCTCGAAAAGCTGTGCTTCTGGAAATTGAAAGAGCATGCCAACACGTTGCCGCAATCTTCGCAGGTTCACGCCTCGACCCCCAACGTTGACGCCATCAACGATTACCGTGCCCGATGTTGGTATAAGTAGTCCGTTGAAATGCTGCACCAGTGTTGTCTTGCCAGAGCCAGTTACGCCGATAAGCGCAGCACAACTTCCACGCGCGATCTCCATGTTGATACCGACCAGGGCTGCCTTCCGTATTGCGCCCGACTGATAAGTGTGAAAGAGACTTTTGGTCACGACAATTGCATCGCTCACTGGCACAACTCCTGAGCAATTGCTTCAATAGTCAAAGCGTCCGCCGAAAGCGGATAGCCAATTTGACGTAGACGCGCAGCCAGCTCGATTGGTTCAGGTATGGCAAGCTTCAGTGCGCGTAACCTGTCGAGATTGGCAAAAATCTTTGCTGGTGTGCCATCCATCACAATCTTTCCCTCCTCCATCACAATAATTCGTTGTGCCAATACCGCCTCCTCAAGCAGGTGCGTTACTTGTATGATTGTCAATCCTTGCTCTCTATTCAGTTGATGTAACAATGTCACAATCTCGCGCCGCGAAAGGGGATCGAGCATTGATGTGGCCTCGTCCGCGATGATACAACGTGGACGCAGTGCCAGGATACCAGCAATGGCGACACGCTGCCTCTGTCCACCAGAAAGCCTCTGTGGTGGTAACAGGCGTAGCGTAGAAATGCCGACAGCCGCCAGTGCAGTCTCTACGCGTTCAGCAATCAACGGACGCGCGAAACCACGCACGGTCAACGACCATGCAATATCATCCTCGACGATGGTGGCGATAATCTGATTGTCGGGGTTTTGGAAAATCATTCCTACTCTGTCGCGTATAGGTCGGCGGTCGGCTACAGCGCGCGTATTAAGTCCATCGACAAGTACCTGTCCCTCATTCGGAATGAGCAGGGCATTACACAAACGCGCCAATGTGGACTTACCACTTCCATTATGCCCCAGCACGGCAACATAGTCGCCCGCCTGTATCTGCAGGCTTACATCACAAAGAACGGGCTGTGGTGTCGCTTCGGATACCGCCTGAACCGGATAGGTATACGTCACATGCTGTATGTCAATCAATGGTATCATGCCTTCGCCGCCCCTCGTCTTCCAATAATGCCGCGTCGAATACCATATTTCAGCAGTGAGCGAGAGAAGCGGCGCAATCTCTTGTTTAGCCTGCCACCTGGAAAGGGGCGCACAGCATAGCCAAGCCTCCGTACCAGCATATTCGTTACAGCATACATCACAATCACGAAAGGACAAAGCAAAACCCAGAGCGCGACATAATATAAGCCAAACCAGTATTTGAAGCCAAACGTAGCCAGTGGTGTGATGAATGGATACGCTGTTTGTCGCCACCAACCACCAAGCCCAATACTACCTGAGAGAACGCCAATAAGACTGATAGCAGCGTTATAAGCATTGTGTAGACCACGAACCAGACTTGTCAGAGGTAAGCCAACCAGGAACGTTGTAAGAAAGATTACGATATAGAGAGCAAGGGCACCACATGTAATACCAATGAGCAGTAACAGGGAATGCGAGAAACGATGTTTCATCGTAAAGCCCAGGAACAAACCGCCTGTAGCCTCTAGCAGCAGCAAAATCCCTAGCTGGGGGCCAGTCACAATCGCTGAAATAAAGAGTGCAACGAGCATGCCCATCACCCCTACATACAATCCACGTCGTAGCACAAGAACCGCGAACACGATAAAGATGAGAACGCGAAAAAAATCGCCGCCAATCGGCAAGTATAAGGTGAGCAATTGAAACACAACCGCGATATCGGCGAGTAATGCTCCCTCCGCAATCTCTATCGCGCTTAGTTTTCGGAACATTGAACGTCCTTAGAAAAGATATTTGTTGTTACATCTGGTTTATTGTAACGCTTTGCAGCCGAATGAACAATAAGCAAAAATGCACTTTACACATCCTTTACATATGGCGTAAAGATTCCTGATAGTTCAATGATATGGTATGCTGTAAGTAAGACGCATAAGTTAAGCTAGCAGAAGCAAATGAGGGGCAAGCATGGATAGAGACCCATACGAGGATACAGCATTTCCCCGGCAAGAGCCGCAACAAAATATGTATTATGAGCCACCTTATATCGCATCATCGCGCTATGAATGGGATAGACAGAAGTTACAAGTGCCATCCAAACGTATGCCTAAAGAGCGAGCGACAGAGGTTGTCGGTTCGTTAAAAAAAGGTGTTGTTATAGCATTTATTGTAGCATTCGGAATTTTCAGTCTCTTGACGGCAAATCTTGTGGGAGCGCATAACTCATGGGGATTTCCAGGCAGGAACCAGTTCCCGATGAGCCAGCCCGGTCATTTCCAGGACCATCACGGCTCCTTTCATCACCATCACAGAGGAGGTGGATATGACTTTGGATCATAACAGAGAAAGATATATAGTATACTCATCACAATACCCACCATCCGCCTATTCACTTAACTGAAACAGAGTATAGCATTGGAAACTACATGAAGAAGGATACCCCTCACGTTCCAAAACTACAGTTGCGGTCTGAACGCCTGCGTCATGGGTGGTCACAACAAGAACTAGCAGAGAAACTCGGAATATCCGTAGTCACCATCAATCGCTGGGAGCGCGGAGTTACCGAGCCAAGCCCTTATTTCCGTCTCAAACTCTGTGCGTTGTTTGGCAAAAGCGCGATAGAGTTGGGGTTGCTCCCAGATGATGCAGCACCTCGCACGGACATCTCTGCTCAAGCATCCGCGCAAGTGAGCGAACAATCATCTGCTAATACGGTCATAAAACCGCTCCTCCCTTTTCACCGTAATGCTCTTTTTACAGGACGTGAAACAACGTTGGAACATATTCACGCCTTATTTCATGATAGAGGGACACACATTGTCGCGCTCACCGGCCTTGGCGGAATGGGGAAAACACAGACCGCAATTGAATATGCTCATCGTTTTTCTCATGACTACGATACAGTTGTATGGCTACAGGCTGAAGACAGCACCGTTCTTACAACTGATTGTACGAAGCTTTTACGACAACTCCATCTCTTAAAAGGAGACGAGCAGCAACAAGGACAGAGTATCGAAATAATGCAACACTGGCTTGCGCGACAACGTAACCTGTTACTTATTCTGGATAATGGAGAAGACGGCAGACTGATCCAACGGCTTCTTCCCTCGTTTCTTACGGGTCATGTCTTGCTCACGACGCGCACACAAGTTACAGGTACATTGGCACAGCAAGTTGATCTCAAGCAAATGATGGAAGATGAAAGTATGCTGTTGCTACTTCGCCGTGCAAAACTGCTTTCACCAGATACAAGTATAAGCGATGTGTCGCAAAATATGAGAACAACAGCCAGTGCTATCAGTCAATTGCTCGCTGGACTACCACTCGCGCTCGACCAAGCTGGTGCCTATATCGAAGAAACAGGCTGTAGCTTACCTGATTACCTGGAACGCTATCATCAGCACCGGAAAGTGTTGCTTGCCAGACGTGGTGAAAACCCAATGGAGCATCCCGCATCCGTCGTCGCAACCATCTCACTCTGTATGGAGCGCGTTGAACAACGTTATCCAGTGGCGGCAGAACTTCTACGTTGTTGCGCCTTTTTCCCTCCTGATGGCATTGACGAGAAGCTACTTCATATTGGTGCCGCCGCGCTCGGTACTGTTCTCACGGAGGTTGTCACTGACTCATTCGCGTTAGATACAGCTATCGCAAATCTACGCACTCTCTCATTGCTCCATCGAAATACTGCTGCAAAGGTGCTTATCGTCCATCGTCTCGTGCAAACGGTCATCAAAGATAGTATGGAAGATGCATTGCAACGACAGTGGGCAGAACGGGTAGTACATGCCACTTGCCTCGCATTTCCAGACGGAGACTCAATGAATGACCTATTGCAACGTGAACGATATATAGTACAGGCATCTCATTGCGTAGAACTTGTTACTCAATGGCAGTTGTACAGCATCGAAGCAAGCACTTTGCTCTATAGGGTAGGTCATTATTATACGCAACGAGGGCACTATATACAGGCGGAAAAACTTCTAACTTCCGCATTAACTCTGCAACAGGCGATAGATGAAAAAGCTCTTGCAGTAGCTACTACGCTCAACACGCTGGGTACGCTACGTGAAGCACAAGGCAAATACACGGATGCGGAGCAAGCATATATACAGGCGCACAAGATACAAGAAAATAAACTCGCACCCGGACATCCCAATGTGCTTGAAACACTTATCAACAGTGGAAGACTTGCAATGACGCGCGGCAACTATGGTCAAGCACAGGCATTGATTGAACATGTGCTACGGTTGAAACGAGAGAGGCTGGGAGAGAATCATGCACAGCTCATTCCAATCCTGCAGCTTCTCGGCTCGCTATATCGGCAAATGGGCAAATATATGGAGGCATTTATGTCTCTTCAGCAAGCCTACTCTATTTGCCTCGGAGCTTTTGGTAAAACAGATTCACACACTATTGAGAGCTTGGGCAAATTGATCTTTATGTGTCAGCTTCTAGGACTCAATAAATTTGCTTATGTTTTTCAACAACACACCATCTTGACATTAACTGAGGCATCTGTCATAGACACCCTCACCGTTCCAACTCTGCGTAGCTTGGCAGTCATGTATGAGCTTGAAGAAAATTACACGCAGGCAGAGGCTTTGTTACGTCAAACAACCGCGATTTGTGAGTATACGTTTGGCGGCATACATATGGAGACTGCTGAGAGTTTGCGCTGTTTGAGCGAAGTCTATAGATTGCAAGACAAGCATGTAGAAGCGGAAGGGGCATTGTTGAGAGCAAAGAATATCTTTCTGGCAATTTTTGGCTCTTCACATCCTGAGATTGCGGAAACAAATAAAATGCTCGGCTTTATCTATTGCCTGCAAGAGAAATATGAGCTTGCGAAGAAGCTCCTGCAACAAGCGATTGACATATATACAGAAGTCTTAGGAGACGCACATCCTGAGATCGCGGAAACACTACTCGTACTCAGTTTGACGTACACACTACAGGAGAATTTGATTGAGGCAAAACGTCTTTTACAGCGAGCATTGGCAATACAAAAACAGGCATTTGGCTCCTTTCATCTCGAAATCGCTATCACTCTGAGCCGTCTCGCACTGACTGCTATAGAAGAGCATGATTTTCAGCAGGCGAAAGTGTTCGCGCATGAGGCTCTTACGATTCAGCAACGCCTTTTAATTCCTGAGCATTTCAGTATCAGAGAAAGTATGGACCTTCTTTCACTCATTACCGAACTGGAGAAAAATTCTATGTAGATAAAAGCGGTTTTTAAGGCAATGTGTTAAGACGTTCGGAAAACTGTTAATAAAACTGATAATTGGTGTTCTTTTCCTCTCTCATCTCCTCCACTATAGTAAAAGCAGTAGCCAATGATAGAGAGAAAGTAAGAGGACACATATTATGACAGACATCATCGAAAGATTTTCACTCGGCAATCCAGAGCTACAAGAATCCCTGCCACGCAATGATGTAGGTCATGCTGTCTTTCCACTTATAATTGACGGCAAGCGCATGGAGGCATACGTAGGGCAAAGCATCCTGAGCGTTGCAATTGATAACGGAATTAGTGACATTCCCAACCTGTGTAATGATGAGAAGCTAGAACCAACTTCGGCCTGTCGCATGTGCCTTGTGCATATCGAAAGCGAGGCACGCCCTTTGCCTTCCTGTAATACGGCAGCACTTCCAGGGATGAAGGTGACAACCAATTCGGATGAACTCTTCCACATTCGTCGTACCAACCTGGAAATGATGCTCTCCGACCACAATGCCTATTGTCAGCCACCCTGTCAGGTCGATTGCCCAACACATATTGACATCCCTGGCTACCTGGAACTGATCGCGAAAGGTTCCATGAAAGAGGCGGCGCGGCTCGTCAAAGAGGTACTGCCGTTCCCTTATATTCTCGGTCTGACCTGTCCAGCCCCCTGTCAGAAGGCATGTCGTCGTGCGCTGGTCGATGAGGAAATCGCCATCTGTCGGATGCATGGGTACGCCGCCGAGACGTGTCTGCTCGACCCACCAGTGCCATATCTGAAAGACCCTGATACGGTCAAGAAGGTTGCCATCGTCGGTGCTGGTCCCTCTGGTCTCACTGCTGCCTACTATCTTGCGCTTCATGGTCACTACTGCAAAGTGTTCGATATGCAGCCACAGCCCGGTGGTCAATTGCGCTATGGCATTCCTGAGTATCGCTTGCAAAAGGATATGATGGACCATGAGATAGATCACGTCTGGCAGCTTGGGGTAGACTTCCAGGCCAATGTCAAGCTTGGTCGTGACTTCACGATAGATGATCTGTTCGCTTTGGGCTTCGATGCGGTGTATCTAGCAATTGGTGCATGGACCAGTAATCCGTTAGGTACTCCTGGTGAGGATGCTGAGGGAGTTGTCAATGCCATTCAGTTTTTAGGTGAAAAGGTAGAGGGGAAACCTGTTCTTGTGCGGGAAGGCGATGATGTGATCGTTCTCGGTGGTGGCTTCACCACGTTTGACTGCACACGTACCTCGGTCCGTTTCGGTGCTAGAGTTCGCACAGCATATCGCCGCTCAAGAATGGAGATCAACGCGACGATGGAGGAACTTGAGGATGCAGAGGCCGAAGGAGCAGAGATTACCTATTATGCACAGGCGACGAAGGTAGTCACTGAAAATGGGAAGGTGAAAGGGCTTGAGTTCATTAAAAACAAGCTCGGTGAGCCGGATGCCAGTGATCGGCGGCGTCCTGTGCCCATTCAAGGGTCAGAATACGTCGTACCTTGCACAACGATTATCCCTGCCTATGGACAGAAGCCGGATAAAACGATTCTCGATGAGCAATCAGGGATTCAGTGGACAAAGTACACCACCATTCAGACGGATCCTCATAACCTGATGACAGATCGCGTCGGCGTCTTTGCAGGTGGTGACTGTCAGATGGGTGCGAAGACCATCATCGAAGGGGTGGCACAGGGCAAACTGGGTGCCCGTTCCATTCATGCCTACCTGCTGGGCGAAGAGATGAAAGAGGTCGCTCGCCGTTTGGAGATCGAGGAACGTCGCCCCGACCTCTTCGATATCGTGCCCTACAAACCTGTTGAGCCAAAGGTCAAGATGCCCATGCTACCCTACGAGGATCGCTCACGCAACTTCAAACTCATCGAGTTGGGCTACCTGCGCGAACAAGCCGAGCGTGAGGCGGCTCGCTGTCTGCAATGTGCCTGTCCTGCGGCGGGACAATGCGACTTGCAGAAATATAGCATCGAACATGGTCTGGCCGATAACCGCTTCCATGATGGCGAACCGACCGACTATCATGATTACGACGTGGACCTGTCGCATAGCTTTATTCTGCGTGACCCCAACAAGTGCATCAACTGTACGCAGTGTGTACGTGTGTGTCACGATGTCATCGGTCCCGACTGCTACGGTATGTTCGGCAAGGGCTTCGATACCATTGTGGAGACGCCCTTCAACGTGAGCTTGCACGATACCGATTGTGTCTCGTGTGGAGCGTGTGTGCAGGTGTGTCCCACTGGCTCACTGATGATGGCTGAGCGGACCCTCACACGCTATGCCTTCGCGTTGGATCGCTGTATCTTCTGTGGCGATTGTGTGGAGGTATGCCCACACGGTGCGTTAGGGGAGACGCCCAACTTCGAGTTGTCCTTCTTCAATCGCTATGGCGATGATGTGACGCTGGAAAAGGACGCTCTTGCCAACGCCCCGAACTATCTGGTGCGCCAACGCTTGCCTCGCAGCAAGAAGAGCCTACCAGTCATGAACCCATTGGTTCATCCACTACCAGCACGCGGTATTCGCGAGTAGTGCAAATAAGATTATAGCTGCTCCCATTCTCTTTGAGAAACGCCAGCTTCTTCGAGAATTCGCTTGAGCAATCCAACACTGATATCACTTTAATGTGGATTAGGAATACGGACCTTTAGGCCATCGCGTTGCATGTATTCATGTTTTCCACCAGCATATGGACCTGCAAAACCAAGTTGACGTAAAGCATTGATTAAATTCTTACGTTTAATTGGCCCAAGTCTAGCCATTAAACTGGTTTTCCAACTTCTAACGTCATGCCATCCACGACTGGCAAAAGTGTGTGATCAGCGATATTGAGCAAAACCCAGCCTTCTAAAACCTCGCGTAGTTCATCTCTACATTCTTGTTTTGTAGGCATGTTTGCCCAAACACCCTGAAAGCCAGAAATCCGCCCAAAGTAGCTTCCATCCTCAATTTGCTCGTACTGGGCATGGCTCATAGCCTTATCAAGGTATTCGTTGAACATAAACTACCCTTTTCCTTTATGAGACATGTACTATGCAAGCTATTATACCATATCGTTTAACTACTGATGGGATATCAGAATTTTCAATCAAGCCTGTCTCCCCTATTTCTTGAGGCTAGGAAAATGAATAACAGAAAGCACTTTATTGTGAATTTTTTCACATTGCTTCTATTCAGCGTGATGTTTTGGCAGATTGAACGTTATATATAATAGAACCTAAGAAAGGAGGTTGCATTATGATTCAGCTTCATCAGAAGGTCGATTCGCCTATGGTAACGGGGAAGACCTTACAACAAGCCCTTCTACAGAAAGAGAGTCTACACTTGGGAAATTATGTCTCGCAGACACCATCACCCGCATTTCGCGCGTCATCCGTCGAATTGACCGATAACTCGCCCGGCGTCGAAACTCGTTGTTTTCTGAACGATAAAAACAACGCTGTAGCCACGCCCTCGATGTTCTCTTCCTCGCATAGGGCTTCATTCAACTAGAACGAAACGTTCTACGTAGATGAGTCCTTTTTTTGTGGTTATTTTTTCTCCTACAACAAACGCTCCTGTATTTCCTCTCGTTTCATAACTCTCCAAGCAAAGCGTTTAACCAGCGTATCATCTCATCCATAAGAGCAATAGAGCGTGTCGTGATTGCAGATGTCTTCGCGGACACTAACAGGTCTCGCATACCTACTATGAGTAGCGAACTCTGTACAAACGCGCGAGCCATTTCCTCATTACAAGCCCGTAAACCTTGTAGTGCTAATGCCACGTAATAGGGGTTACGTCCACCACTACTTGCAGTGAACCATGTTACTAATGCCCCTTGATCCAGTTGTATTACTTGCGGATATTCTTTCTGTCTATAAGAAATACCTGTGCTGGTAGCGATACCGATTAACACAAGACTCCATCCAATCTCTCCAGACCAGCCTTGCAACAAGCGTTGCTGTATTGCTGGCTCGTCAAACGTTCGCAACGTCTCGGCGTTACTGATTGAAGTGAGGTTCCACAGGAAGAAACAAGCGTCTTCAGGCGATGCCGCTAGCAGTTCTTGCGTTCTCTGTTGGGCATCGACGTATTCGCAATACGTCAATGCTAAAGCCTTGTCAAGATACCTGTATGTGTTCCATAAAAAAAGCCCGATGTCGCGCAAAGATGCATGTTCGAGTTTCGCAGTGATATCTGAGATAGCGAGGATAGCGAGTACCTGTTGGATTGGTTGCAGGTAGTTTTCATCTATATCCGCAATATTGAATATAAGCAGTTGGATGCCCTGTATATCACTTACTGAGAGAGCGGTCTGTAGAACACCATCCTGGCGCAAAGGTGCCAGTAAGCGCGGAAGATACGTGTTATCAATAGATCGAGTGTGATGCAATAAGAGAGCGTACTGGCGAAGATTGGTATGCGCCACACGTACCGTTATGTCTGAAATCAACAATAGTTCAAGAGCTTTGCTTGCAATTGCGTGTCCATGCTGCCGTATTTCATGTACACGATCAAGAAATGCTCCGATTTCGTCAAGCGGTTCTGTGACAAGTCGCCTCTGCAAAAACTGCTCTTGGAAGTATATGTAGCCCTCCTGAGCCGAACGGGAAGCGTACTGATAGCGCAAAAACGTACCAACTGCACCAAGCGGCGTATGCTGAAAAATATCAGCTATAGCTTGTGCTGAGCAGTGTTGTAAGAAGGACTCCCAGAATGGCCTCGCTACAACCTTACGCAATTGTTCCAGGTCGTCTAATGCCGCTTTTTGTGTATGGATAAAGTACGCGATCTCGATAGGTGGGAGTATTTCCAACAACCTGCTTACGGTTGCAGGTGCAACGACCTTGAGAGTGCGGAGGAAAGAGGCAAGACGATAGAGATTACCTTCTTTTGCCTCTTGCACAACCTGCTCTATGTCTAACGCTTCAGCAAACTCAATCATCTCCGCGCTGCTATAGCCATAGCGCACCATCAACTGCATTATCTGGTTTACCGATCCCAGATTGCTCGTGCTGGCCTTCATCGAGAGCATCCAGAGCGGAATAGAGCGTAACAAGCGTTGTGCCTGTTGAGGTGAGATTTTTCCAAGTAAATGTAGCGTCCAGAACAAGCTTTGCAGGCTTACACGCTCACTTTGCTGTGCAAATTGCTGCATATCCAACAACTCGACAAATTGCTGCTGTTGTGCAAGAGAGTAGTCATACGCACGTAGTTGCTTCACTGTACCTTGAAAGTTGCGTACAGTTGTCCTTACAACAAGTGCGGCTAACGGAATATGCGAAAGCAATAGACTCATCTTTTGGAAAGATATCCCGCGCAGCTCACGTAATATTCTAAAGAGACTTTGCAGGCTCTCCGTAGCCATTCCTTGAGCCAGTTGCTGCATATCCAGCGTATCTACAACGTGTTGAGCTAACTCAGGATCGATATATTTGAGAAAATTAACGGAGAGTGCGATATCGTGAAATGATGCTCTCGACAGCCTGTCACCTATTCCTTGTATACCCACAATCCGTACAAGTTTTTCTATGAGTTGAGTAGCTTGTTCACGATCAATTTTTGCCACTTTATGGATATAGCGGATGGCATCTAAACTATTTTCTTTCACAAACTGACTGGCAGTAATCTCCTGTAGCTCATGATTTGTAAGAAGGGATTGTAAAATATCTTTATGGCGTTGTCGTGCAAGGCTATCGTAAACCGTGATGAAGTTCGCTGGCTTCACGCGCAAATATTCTTCCAGAGCGGAGATGACAAGCGTATTGATATTGCCCTGCGTCACATTCCCATACTGGCTGAAAACGTGGGCAATGAACAATTCTCTCGCCTCGGTCGGGTGTAGTTCAAGATCATAGAGCCGACCATAGCCAGTTACTGTTGTGTGCGCGAGCAGCTTATCTTGTCGTAACCGCTTGACTTCCTCTTGCACTAATTGCTTCTCGACATAAAATGTATGCACCTGTATTTCATAGCGCTGCAATATACAGAGTTTCGCAAGTGCTGTACCATAGGTAGAGAGATATTTCGTTTCTAATGCACGATACAGGTCTTCTTGCCGTACTTCACTAAGGCGATGCTCTGGTCCCAATGCTTCCCATACGTTTAAGCGGTCACGTGAGATAACAAGGTTGTGCGCGTGCTGCTTTTCGATTGCTGCCAGATTGTCGTTTTTCAATGTTTCATCGTAACGTGCTGTCTGTTGATGCAATGCCGTTATATATTGTTCAATGACCTGTAAATAGATATTTTCCGAGCGTACCTCTATCTTTTCATCGTCGGCGAATGTTTGCAGATAGGCGTTCACTTCGGTCTGCATCTCTGGCTGATGTGTGCGCGAGATGAGTAAGCATTGCGAAAACGTTGGTGGCTGCTCTTGCCATTGACTACAAAACTCGTCTACCTCTCTCGGTGCAAGGTGGCAATTATCCAGGATGTAGAGCATATTGGGCTGGTCCTGTTCTTTCGCAACTGCATACCATGCCCGTCCGTCACCTATCTCTGCGTGCTTTATGTCCTTATAGCCAACAATGTAACCAGCCTGCTCCTGTAAATGTTTTGCCAGGGTAATTGCTAATGTTGTCTTCCCTGCTGCTGCTCGTCCAATAAGTATCGCCCGATGTTTTACGTTAAGGAGTGTTTCTATCCTGGCAAAATACTCCTTTTGGGGTGTATAGATTCTGCCTTGTTCATCATCGTTCCGAAACCATCTTCCCCCATATGCAAGATAGGTGGTAAGTGGAGTAAAATAACTGATTCCTTTGTAAACGAAGTAAAGGGGATTTTCTCGTATTGTTGCGACCAGAGGTGAAACGGCTTGTAACTCTTTTATTGATGCACTGATATCTCGCGCAATCTCCGCGAAGGCCGCATCACGATTGCGCCATATGCTGACAGGTTGACCATTCTTTGGCAAAGTGGCAAGGCGTGTAAATGGCTCGTTTTCAAGATGCACGGGACGCAGGAGAACGGGAATGACACGAGCATTCCCTGCCTGATGCCGCTCCATAGCCCGTAACATCTCGGCACCATAGCAATAGTCCGAAGCGATAAAATCGGGGCTAATCAGCAGCAGAATGACGGAAGCTGCTTCGAGGTATTTGTTTATTTCCTGCTGCTGCTCTTTTCCTGCAACAACCTCTCGACGCGACCAACTCTCGATGAGACCGCTCCGTTGCAATCCGATCAAATGTTTTTCTAACTGCGTTCGTAAGCCCTCATCTCTGGGAGACGATGCATACGAGTAAAACACCGTGACAGCTTTCTGTGCGACATCCACCACTGCTTACATTCCTTCAAAGAAACCTGGACGTTTCTGCTTTTCCCAGGCAAACAACTCGACAACATAGCCATCTGGATCACAGATGTATAACTGCATTACGCCATCACCACGCGGACGTGGGCCACCAGCAATCGGCACCCCCTCAGCATTCAGATAAGCAACCGTTTCTTGCAGGTCATCGACCTCAAACGCGATATGTGTGGCGCGGCCAAGTGCAAGTTCATCGGGACGGTAGTTCCCAGGTTGCACTTGTTGGGTGCGGCCAGCTTCACTTTCGCCGATAATATGCAGCGACTGTGTACCAATTGCAAACCATGCCCCCGAAAAATCGAAGCTCTGGGGACGCAGAATCTCTTCCAATCCTAACACTTGCCCGTAAAATTGACGTGTGATCTCGACATCTTTGACCAGCAATGCGACATGGTCTAATGCACGTATCTTCACAAATAATCCTTCCTTTATGCGCTCAGAGCTTTATCTAAATCCCAGAGAATATCCTCAATGTTCTCAATTCCTATTGAGAGTCGAATGAGATCAGGCGTTACTCCACCTGAGAGCTGATTCTCTTCGGAGAGCTGCTGATGTGTTGTACTGGCCGGATGAATAATCAGGCTGCGTGCATCGCCCACATTTGCTAAGTGCGAGAACAAGCGTACACTGTTAATCACCTTCTTACCAGCCTCATACCCACCCTTCACACCAAAGGTGAAGATTGCCCCGGCACCGCGTGGTAAATAACGTTTTGTTAGCTCATAGAAAGGATCGTCCGGCAGCCCTGGATAATGGACCCAACTCACAGCAGGATGCTCTTTGAGGAATTGCGCGACCTGCAGCGCGTTTTGACAGTGACGCTCCATGCGTAGCGACAAGGTTTCCAATCCTTGCAACAACAAGAAGGAATTAAATGGACTAATAGCTGCCCCTGTATCGCGTACTGTTTCACACCTCAGCTTCATACAGAAGCAAAAATCCCCAAAGGTTTCATAGAATCTTACACCGTGATAGCCAGGAGATGGATCAACAATATGAGGAAAGTTCCCATTATCCCACGGGAACTTGCCAGCTTCGACCACGACCCCTGCAATCGAGGTGCCATGCCCTCCGATGAACTTCGTCGCCGAGTGAACAATGATATCTGCTCCGTACTCAAATGGACGGCACAGGTACGGAGTCGCAAACGTGCTATCTATAACCAGAGGTATACCCGCCTCGTGTGCGATATCTGCCACCGCACGAATATCGAGTACATCGCCACGTGGATTGCCAATGGTCTCCCCATACAAGGCACGAGTTCGCGGCGTAATGGCTTTGCGATAGTTCTCAGGGTCGGTACTATCGACAAAGATCGTGTTGACACCCCAGGTACGTAGCGTGATATCAAACTGTGTGTGGGTGCCACCATAGAGACTACTGGACGAGACAATCTCGTCGCCGGGGCGTAAAAGCGTCATCATCGTTGCCATTTGCGCCGCCATGCCTGACGCGGTTGCCACGGCTGCTGTTCCACCCTCAAGGGCAGCGATACGCTCCTCGAAAGCAGCGGTAGTGGGATTCATGATGCGTGTATAAATATTGCCGAAACGCTGTAGGGCGAAGAGATGGGCAGCATGATCGGTATCATCGAACACAAACGAGGTGGTTTGGTAAATCGGCACGGCACGCGCTCCCGTCGCCGAATCGGGGCGTTGGCCTGCGTGAACCGAGAGCGTATCAAAACCAAAGACATGATCTCCATCTATTGCTGGCATAAGGTGTTCCTCTTTAGCTAAATAGGTATTGTCGGACTCATGTTATGTTATCACATTATGTAAAATCCTTGTCTGCTTAGCACACCTTAGCATAAACTTTGATGCGAGCAATGATTAAGGGACACTGACTCTTATCATGCTCACTATCGACGGAGACAATCCAAGTTCCGTGCGTACCATCGAGAAGAATGGTGGCAAGCTGGAAGGACAGAGTTTCTCGATTGAGAAGGGCGAAATGGTTTCGTACTATTGGATTGAGGTGAATTGAAAACCAACGGGCGACCACAAGGGTCGTACCCTACTATATACGTCCGACATCACAAGCATGTTCTGTATAGTAGGGTGCGACCCTTGTGGTCGCCCACCCATTCTGATCGCGCATCCATTCTTTCGTCAAACCTTTAATTGAGTAATACTTCACGCTTTCGGCCTTGCACGTTCGATAATGGTAGCGGCATCAACGCCTCTAAGTAGTGTTCCAAATGCTTTTCCCCAATTATCTGTTAGGCGCGAGGCGCAGAAGGCATCGACAACTGCTGGATGACTATGCTGTACGAGGAGGGCGCCTTGCAGGACAAGGGCCATACGTTCGACGAGGTATCTGGCTCGCCATTCGATGTCGCTCAGGTCGGTAAGTTCTTGTTGCAGATGGGTGATTGCAGCGTCGAGGTGTGTGTTCGCTTTACGTGCGGGAGCGACTTCTTGAAAGTAGCTGGCGAGCGTTTGGGGTTCTTTGGAGAGGGCGCGGAGTACGTCCAGTGCGTTGACGTTGCCTGCACCTTCCCAGAGAGAGTTCAAGGGAACTTCGCGGTAGAGGCGGGGTAGTATGCTTTCCTCGACATAGCCGTTGCCGCCGAGACACTCTAATGCTTCGGCGACATGGACGGGACCACGCTTGGCGACCCAGTATTTGCCGATGGCTGTGCCAAGTCGCTTTATCATGCTTTCATGTTCGCTTGTTTGTGCCTGATCGCATGCTCGCGCAAGACGTAGCGCGAGCGTTGTTGCCGCTTCTGACTCGATACTGAGGTCCGCCAGCACGTTTTGCATCAGCGGCTGATCGAGTAAGCGACGACCAAACGCTTGCCGATAGGCGGCGTGATGCGTTGCCTGTGCAACGGTTTGACGCATGATGGCAGCAGTACCCAGGATACAATCCAGGCGCGTGAAGTTCACCATTTCAACGATAGTACGCACGCCTTTACCTTCCTCACCAACGAGCAATGCCCAGGTATTCTCAAACTCGACCTCGCTTGAGGCGTTCGAGCGATTGCCTAGTTTGTCTTTGAGACGCTGAATTAAAAAGCGGTTTTTTGTGCCGTCGGGCAGAACGCGCGGCAGTAAAAAGCAGGAAAGTCCGCGTGGTGCCTGAGCCAGCACCAGAAAGATATCACACATAGGGGCCGAACAAAACCACTTATGACCAGTTAGCAGATAGGCACCGTCACCGTCAGGGATGGCTTGTGTAGTATTGGCACGCACATCTGAACCGCCCTGCTTCTCGGTCATTCCCATGCCACACAAAATACCACGCTTTTCAGCAACAGGTCGTAGCACAGGATCATACTCAAGTGAGAGCAGTTTGGGAAGCCATGTATCGGCAAGGGTGGAATACTTGCGTATAACTGGAATAGCGGCGTGAGTCATGGATATCGGGCAGCCATGACCACTCTCGACCTGAGCAAATAGGAAAAAGGCAGCCGCACGGGCAACTTGACTACCAGGTCGAGAGTCACGCCAGGAAGAGGCATGCATACCTCTAGCAACGGCGTTTTCCATAAGCTGATGATATGCAGGAGTGAATGTTACTTCATCGAGACGTTGTCCAAAGCGATCATACGGATGCAAAACAGGCTCATGTGTGTTGGCGTCAAAGCCCCATTGAATGACATCTTCGCGCCCTGCAAAAGCACCAGTCTCAGCGAGAGAAGTTGTCGCCCATGTTGCCCCTTCACGTTGCACACCTTCGACAAGAGCTTCATCTTGTGTGAAGAGGTTATAGTTGACAAGCGGAGGCGGCTGGTTAAATACTTCGTGTGTTGTGTGATGTACGAACTGCTTCATTGTTTCCATAACGCCTCCTTAGTATTAGTGTGTTGTAGAGACCAGATGATGCTGGTTGACAAAATAATCCGTAGTTTCTCAACGGGCGACCACAAGGGTCGCACCCTACTATACGACGTACTGTATAGTAGGGTGCGACCCTTGTGGTCGCCCGTTGCGTTCTTTCTTGCCACCGTATTTTTTTAATAGCATCATCTGGTCCCTACGAAAAATTGTCACTCGTAACTTGCCTCAGTATAGCATGAATTGCCAGATATCCGACAAGGTGGGAAATAAAATAGTGTCAAACTGTGTTATACTGAATATGAGATGTCGAGTATTGTTGCATTGTTCAGTGAGAAATTGTTTCTACCGACAGCAATAAGTTTGAAGACATCGTAGTAGGAGCATATCTCAGTGAAGCTTTATGTAGGCAGATTGCCTTATTCAACAACCGATCAGGAACTGAACGACCTTTTCAGTCAGTACGGTCAGGTTCTTTCGGCAACCATTATCATTGATCGCGAGATGAACCGCAGCAAAGGCTTCGGCTTTGTCGAAATGAGCGACGATCAAGAAGCACAAAACGCGATGAACCAGTTGAACAATTCTACGCTACAGGGCCGTACAATCATCGTCAACGAGGCAAACGAGCGTCAGCCACGTAGCGGCGGTGGTGGTGGTGGTGGTGGCTATCGCAATGGTGGCGGTGGCGGAGACCGTCGAGGCGGCGGTGGTGGTGGTGACCGCGAACGACGTTACTAATATCTAGCTCGCAAACAAAACCAAAAGAGAGGGACGTTTCTGATATATTTAGAAACGTCCCTCTCTTTGTTTTTTTGTGAAAACATTAACTCACGGTTCGCAACATAGGTATTTCACGACGGATATCGAATTTGAGAAGTGTATGCGCCTTACGGATAGCATTTTCTACCTCGGCAGGTGTTTCGCCACGAGCGAAGATGAAACCAAGATAGCTGGCACCTTCTGGTAAGGGTACCAGTTGGTTGTTCAGCTTCGCGGTGATTTCGACTCCGATAACTAAGGGTACGGCCTGCGCCTCTGCCACGCCATGTACGCCTTTGAGCATGCCAGCCAAGGGAATGGGAATCATCATCACGCCAGCCGCGTGTTCTTCGCGCTGAATGGAACTCATCTCTTCTCCGATAGCGTGACGCATGATAAGCTCTTCCAGGCACATGCCAGCACCGAACTCAAGTATGGTGGAACAGAGGCCACCGATGGAACGGCCCGCAATCTCTAGCATCCAGGGACCTTGCTCGTTTACACGCAGTTCAGCATGAACGGGACCTTGACGCAGGCCAAGTGCGGTAGCCGCAAGTTGAACAGCATGAGCGATAGACTCCTGTACCTCTTGCGACAATCTGGACGGAGTAACGTAGATAGTCTCTTCAAAGAATGGACCATCGAGTGGGTCGGGCTTATCGAAAAGCGTCAACACCTTGAGTTGCCCAGACGTGACGATACCTTCCAGTGCAACTTCAAAGCCTGGGATAAAATCCTCAACGAGGAATGCAGTCTCATGTTCTGGATTACCTTCGGATAGCAAGTAACGCTTGAGACGGATAAATGCGGCAACAAACTCTTCTGGATTGTCTGCACGTATCACGCCCCTGCTCCCTGATAAGCGCAATGGCTTCACAACGCATGGATATGTTACTTGCGTCGCGATAGCGTGAGGATCATCAGTTAGCCAGAAGCGACGAAACACGGGACAGGGTGCGCCACCAGCCGCCATAATGTCTCGCATCAGATATTTGTCACGCGCCGCCTCCGCCGACTCTGGCGAGTTGTGGGCGAGTCCTAGAGCGGCACTGGCATGGGCAGCTAACTCGCTAGCACTATCATCGACGGAGAGAATGACATCGAAGGGATGTTGCTGAGCGTAATCAACGATGGTGCGAACGGAAGTAGGAATATCTGTGAAATCGACACCAAGTGGGACGTGCCAATAGTCGGAGAGCGTTTCGGGAAGGTCAATACCAACCACCACATCAAGTTGTAACTGATGTGCCGCACTCAAAAATGCGCCTGCACGGTAGGTCGCGGGCGACATGAGCAGTAGCACACGTTTTTGCTGTTTATCAGAGTCCATAACTACCTATTCCTCATCTTGCAAGACATCAACCTTGTAGCCAAGCGACTTCAAGGCAACCGCTAACTTAAACAAACGAGCATCGCCGCGCACCGTCCACACCAGTTCTGCCGGGGAGCGTTGTGCAGAGTTGTCGTCCTTCTCCCAATAGCACTCGAATGTGCCTTGCCAATCGCGGTGTTGCACACGTCCCTGATAGTGCCATGAATCGGCCATCGGGCGTCTATTGTTAAAGCCGAGGCCAGCCGCCGTAATGCTTGTGAAATCTTTACTGTGAAAAACCACTTTCATAGAAAATGTGCCTTTTCCTGTTGTAACATATTTTGTATTGGTAGCATTCCCGTATCGCAAACATGATCTGATTATTCTATCTTACTAATTGGCTAGATTTATGACGATTTTTGTAATGTTAATGATGTTGAACACTGTAGAGGCTTTTATTCATAACGCCCTTGTCCTCATCGACCATCTCCCCTTACAAGCACCGGCGTCTCTCAATGGACACCGACATTGTATATCGGCACGAGGGCGTTATGAATAAAAGCCCCTACGGTTGTGTACATCACCACATTCATATTCGCCTGCCTATACACTGTTGAAGATGATAAGAGACGAAGGTGGTATGGTTGTTACACCATACCACCTTCGTCTCTTATCACTATAAAGTTCGGGGATTATCTAAACGGCTTTCCCTAGATGTCGAGCCGCCAGATGCCTCGACCGTGAGTCGCGGCATAGAGGACTCTACCACTTTCGGAGAGCGTGATACCAGAGACTGTCGCAACTGGCAGACCAGTTGCGGCTGGACGCCAGTAGGAACCACCGGCCTTCACTGCTGCAATACCGAAGTCAGTTGAGACATAGATGGTACCACTGATGCTATCATAGGCAACGCCCGTGATAGGCTGATCGCCAAGATTGTGGCTGATATCTTTCCATGTGGCCGTCCCTGTCTGGGGATTATAGGTCACATCGAATACATGCCCTGGTGTCGCAGGCGTATAAGCACTATACCCTGAGAACGAAACGTAGGCATGATAAGGATTCTTGGAGTCTACAGCAATACCACTGATAAAACGTCCTGGCTGAGCAGCCGTGTCAATGCGTGTGAAGCTTACCTTTGTGGGGTCGGCAGCATTGGCATTGTTCGAGATGAACAGACGACCAAGACGGGTCGCGGTCCACATCGTGTTTGTGTTGCTCGGCGCACGCTCGATTGAGACGACATAGCTACCACCTTTATCTGCACCAAAAGCAGGGCTGGTCAGGTCTGGACCCAATGGCACCCAGTCACCGCATGGTGGATTGTAGACGGTACCTGTTTCGCTGCAGTTCGCGTCAAGGTAGGCTTGTGGGCCACCATTGTCGGTTGTGCGCCAGACATGCTGAAGACCAACAAACATAGTTCCACTTGTCTTTGGATCGCCAATCAATGGCACATAGAAGGACGCCGCCTCGCCGCTGGCTACGAGCGGGCTAGAGATGCTGTCCCAACCTGTTGGATCCATGCCCTTGAAGTTGACGTCGGGATTGGGTCCATAGTACGTATGCATACGTACATTCTGATTGCCAACGTCGATGACGGATTGACCACCGTCACCACCGACGGACTCAAACCATTTTGGAGATTGTGCTGAGTTGTACGACCATGTGCCGTTGTCCTGTGTACCACCAATGAAGTCGTTCTTGGGGTTTTTAGGATTGACGGTCACGCTCTGGAACTGTAGGTCTGCCAGACCTGCGTTATCACTGTAGAGCGTGGTAGGAATGGCACTGAGCCATCTCTGACAATCAGCAAGATCGGTACCCGATAGACCACGAGTGGTACACTGGGCTGATTGATTGGAGAAAGTACCATCGGTACGAACAAGGCCACCATCCGAACTCATGAACGCAATGTCAGGGCTACCTGGAACAAACGCAACCGCGTGCTGGTCGGGGTGTAGACCCAACGGAGGCGACTGTGTGTCGTCGGTCATATCAGTAAAGCTGACACCTGCATTGGTAGAACGCATAACCGCTCTGCCGTTAGAAGGTGGGGTTGCGGTGAAGATTTCATTGTACTGCATCGAGCCACCATACCAGACGGTATCGGGATGCCCTGCTGGTGATGCAACCCACATGTCGTAGGAGCATTGCGTCTCGCAGAAGTTGTACGAGTCATAGCCAGGGGTACCTGGCTTTGGGTTGGAGAGCTTTAACCAGCCCGGATTGTTGACACCATCGGTAAGAGTAGAGGAGGCGACGTTTGCATTATCAACGCGATAGAAATCAGCGTTGGCACTTGCCAAATCGCCCAGGTAGATACGCAGATTGTTGCCCATCGGAGCCAAAGCAAACTCAGTGCGTGAGGTTGGGCTATTTGCAACAGTTCCACCACCAGCCGAAGCGAAGACCTGCTCAAACGCCTTGTTTTCCAACTGGCGATACAGGCCGTAATCATGAACCGAGAAGTAGACGCGTGATGGTAAGCCAGCGGCAAGGCCAGTGCGGTCGAATACAACTGTACTTACGCCACCACGTGCGAAATCGTTGCCGTTTGGTGTGGTGGGATCGACAACATCCGATTGTTTGCTGAATACTAACGCGAATGTTTTACCACCATCGGTAGACTCATAGAGTCCTACTGCTGGCGCATCGGGCGGTGTAAAACGACCACCATTGACTGATGAGGCACCATGGCGTGCAACATCGGTGCCGATGAATATATGCTTCGAGTTCAGAGGATCAACCGCAATGGACCCAATGGCGCGGTTCTTCGCAGCCGAGATACTGCCCACCAGGAGTCGCCATGTTGCACCATAATCGGCTGATCTGTAGAGACCTACGCCAGCCTCAGAATCGCTAGAGCCATTGGCCTCACCTGTACCAGCATAGATGATGCGTCCGTCAGGAGTTGAGGGATCAATGAACAGGGAGCCGATAGAATTGGAAGGGATACCGTAAGAAGACCATGTCCAGCGTGGTGGATTAGCCAGAGCATTGGTTGATGTCCAGACGCCACCACCAGCAGCACCAACCCAGACGCGACATGCCTGTGCCGTGCAGGGATTTGAAATTGCCAGTGCCGTCTCGCGGCCAGAATTTGTCGTCGGGCGACCTGTATAAGTGACGATACCAGGAACATAGCCGACGAAAGGACCATACTGTTTCCAGCTATTGTCGCTATAAGGTCTAACGCTGTTCGATACACCAGCCCAGGAGTTGTATGACTTTACGGCCTGATCGTAGGTGACATATTTACCAGGATAAGCCTGATTATCATATTGCTCTTGTTCAGCACTTGTGCTGTGTACATTTGCGTTGGGACCTGGGTATGGATTATTATCGTCATACGTTCCGTCGCCATTGTAATTCGTGCGAAGGAAATGGTTGAAATTTGGGTGTACAGGCGGGTCCGCGAACACACTGGTAGAGTGCAAATACGCGGTAGCCACTGCAATTACGAGTGTAACCACAACAAGACTGTACAGAAGGGAGTAACGCGTTTTCTTTGTGAGACGTGCCATAGATGTTTTGACCTCCATAGCCATGTTAGTAAATAAAATGAACACAATAAAGGATTTGAATCTCAACGTAATAGAGCCGATTGTCTGACTGTCTGACTGTGAGAAATGACCTCCTTTCTTATTAAAGAACGCACTCTCAATTTGAAGAAGATAGAGAATAAAGTATCCTCACTAGTAAAGAGAGACGAAAGGCACCATAATGATAAATATAATCGAAAAATCCGATAAAGTAAAGGGAAATCAAGTATTTTTTTATAGCGAAGTGGTATATATATCTTGCATCTGGTTAAGAAATCATAACCGAATACAGAAAAACTCATCTTACCGAATGCGTGAAGTCGGTAACTAGAAATGTGTGCCATAATAGGTAACGTAGTCTGATAAAAGAAGACATATTTCTTACGCGATACCTATGTACACATTTTCTCTGGTAAGAGAATGATGCTATACAATGCTAACAAAATCGAGAGATGAAGGAAAGAGATACACTATGTCAGCACTTGCTTTTTTACTAGATGTAGACAATACGCTGCTTGCCAACGATGATGTAAAAAAAGATTTCGACGAGCATCTTCAGGTAGAGTTAGGAGCAGCTTTAACGCAACGCTTCTGGACTATCTATGAACAGGTGCGTAGAGAGGAGAGCGTGGTCGATATTCCTCTTTCGCTCAAACGGCTACGCGAAGATGTGCCGCTTTCGGAGATGGATGAGCAGACATATCTTCACGTTCACTCGATCTTCGATAACTATCCCTTTGTCAACAAGCTGTACCCACACGTTTTCGAGACACTGGCATATTTGAAGACGCTTGGCACAACGGTTGTAGTATCGGATGGGGATTTGATTTTCCAGGCAGAGAAGATCGTGAACAGCCATCTGGCTGATGCGGTTGGTGGTCGCGTCTTGATTTACACGCATAAGCAGGAGCATATCGATAGTATCATGAAGAATTATCCTGCCGATCATTATGTCATGATCGACGATAAGCCAGAGATACTGGTGGACTCGAAACGTATTATGGGCGACAAGCTGACTACCGTATTTGTACAGCAGGGTAAATATTCGTTGGAGAAATTCCCCGACGGTTTTGTGACAGATATCACCGTACCACACATCGCAGACCTGCAAAATATTACTGCCGCGCAGTTTTCTACAGTGAGAACGAAACAACAATAATAGGAGAAAAATAGACATGCGTTACCATATGCGCGAACGAGCGTGGAGCTTAACCGAAGCGTTTATTATTCGAGATGACGCGGGCAATGCTGTGCTTGAGGTGCGCGGTAAGTTCTTTCATATTGGCGACGATCTCGTAATGTTCGACCGCTATTCTGGGCAAGAGGTTGTTCACATTAAGCAGCGTGTCCTCTCTTTGTTGCCACGCTACGAGATTTACCGCAACGGGCAACCGTGGGCAGATGTGCATGAGCAGTTTCGCCTCTTTGGGGAACGCTTCAAAGTCGAGGGCGGCAACGGGATGGTTTTTCACGTTGATGGCGATATCTGGCAATGGAATTTCACCATCAGCGACGCCAATGGCAACCTCATGGGCAACGTTGGACGCCAGTTCTCGTTGTTCCGCGATAGTTACGCCGTTAACGTTGCCCCTGGTGTTGACGCGCCGTTCGTTATTGCGCTGGCGATAGTGCTTGAGATGGTCAAAGAGCACCACGAGCGTAAAGGTGATTAAATTTCGTAGGGACCAGATGATGCTGTTTAAGCAAATATTGTGGCTATGAAAAGAACCCAACGGGCGACCACAAGGGTCGCACCCTACTATACGGCACGCCGTATAGTAGGGTGCGACCCTTGTGGTCGCCCGTTCCTAGAGTAAAGAATTAAACAGCATCATCTGGTCCCTACGAAACATGGTCAAGCTTTACACGGAATGTCTTTATCTCGAAGGGGCGCACCTGGAACACAAAACTATTTTCCATATGTGACACGTCCTGTAATGGTGACTCCAACAGGTTACACTCTTGTACAGCGTTGATGGTTGTCGCAAAGGTCAGGGTGCCGTGTCCACGCTGATTGTGCGCTTCATACAGACGTACAATCAGCCCTTCGCCATCTTCGGCTGGCTTGACCGTATCTATGACAACATGCTCGCAGTCGGTATAGACAAACGAATACGCTTCTATAGTCAGTATATCGTCAATCTGTATGTCGTCGGTTAGCGTATCATTACGACTACGTTCAAACGTCTTCTCCACATGTGGCTGGCTCAATACAAAGGCGGGTGCATTCAGTTCATAGGCTCGGCGTACCGTCTGAGCATCGCGCCAATCTCCTGAATGCGGTAACAGGCTATAGGTAAAGCGATGAATGCCCTGATCCGCGTTAGAGTCGGGATAGACGCCGGACTTGAGCAGCGTCAGGCGTAGCACATTATCATGGCAATCATGCCCATATTTGCAATCATTGAGCAAGCTAAAACCATAACTCCCCTCACTCACATCAGCCCAGCGATGGGCGCAAACCTCAAAACGTGCCATGTCCCACGAAGTATTACGATGTGTGGGACGCTCAACACTGCCAAATTGAATCTCATAGGTCGCACGTGTGGCATTGATTGCCAGTGGGAACACCGCTTTTAGCACCGTCTGGTGTTCGTGCCAGTCAATCTCGGTGGCAATGTCGATACGCGGCGAACTTCGCCAGAGCGAGATACGTTGCGTAACGCGTGATGTAAGGTAGTGGCGTTCTACCTCCGCAGTCACGCGCACAGGACCTTCTTCAAGGATACGGATGATAGGAGGATTGTGTATAGGATAGGGTTTTTCTTCGTAGAACAGGTCGATATCCCATGCATCGAAGTTCAGTGGTCGATCCTCGTAAGCAATCAACTGATTGCCTGCCTGTCCTTCACTAAAGACTTCGCGCTCAGCGTGTTTATCGTACAAACGCTGCATCTCTCCATGCGTGTCAAGTGTGAGTTCATAATAGGTATTGTGCAGCGTGATATGTCCTTCTTGCGTTGTGCTTATCGAACATACCTGCTCTGACGACTCATCAGAGGCGATATTTGGCTCTGAAAAGATACTGACACCACATGGTGGCATAGCTACGCCATCGACGAGGACGGTTTCGTTGCCATCCCAATCCGTTGTCTTCTGCGTTCCATCCACGCCAGCCATAGCTGAACCTACAATCTGTAATGGCTCGGTACGTTCCCAGGGCAACATGTTGAAAAAGGCGATGCTACCTTCCGCCAGTCGCAGGTGTTCTTGTAACACAGCAAGAGCTTCACGGCGCACCTCTGTACCAATACTCTGTGCCTCAGCATAAATGCGTTCGGCATCGTCATAGACCTCGCGAATAGAGGAGCCGGGGAGGACATCGTGAAATTGATTGAGCAGGAGACGTTGCCAGCCCGTGTTCAGATACTGCTGACGCGAAGGCATACCGTAGAGACTGGCCCATGCGTTGAGCATTTCAACTTCACGATAAAAGCTTTCCGCACGACGATTCAGTTGCTTCATACGTGCTTGCGAGGTGTAGGTGCCGCGATGATACTCAAGGTATAGCTCGCCAACCCAGCGCGGCAGTTGTGGATTATTCCACACACGCTCATAAAGCTGTGAGAAATATGTATCGACATTACCCCATTGCACAGCAGGGAAGTTGGGCATAGCGGTGAGAACTTGTGCGGTTTGTAGCATTTCTTCCGTCGGGCCACCACCGCCATCCCCCCAACCAGCAAGGTATAGCAGACTATCGTTCAAGTTTTGTTGGCGATAGTTCTGCCATGTCCCCGTCATATCTTTTGGACGTAGTGGTCCATTGTACGAATAGTAGGTAGTTGTCGGATATAATTCGGGCGCGGTGACAAAGTGCGTAAGCACTTCGGAGCCGTCGATGCCGCGCCAACGGAAGGTATCGCAGGGCATACGGTTAAATTGATTCCAGCTAATCTTCGTCGTCATAAACACGGGAATATCGCAACCACGCATAATCTGGGGCAAGGCAGCACTATAGCCAAAGACATCGGGCAGCCAAATGTGATGCGGAGTGACGCCGAACTCTTGTTGCGTAAAACGCGTACCATGCATAATCTGACGCACAAGCGACTCACCTGATGGTAGATTACAATCGGTCTCAACCCACACTGCGCCGACAAGTTCAAAACGTCCCTCGGCCACACGCTGCTTCACCCGTGCGTAAATCTCTGGAGCATCTTCTTTGAGCCATTGCAGCACCTGGGGTTGGCTCTGACTGTAATGAAACTGTGGGTAACGTTCCATCAGATTAAGGACGGTTGAGACAGTATGCGCGATCTTCTGGCGTGTTCTCCAGTAAGGCCACATCCAGCCAACATCGAGATGTGCATGTCCACTTAACGTTAGACGCGGTTGGTACTCTGTTTCCGGGTACTCACGAAGAGCCGTTTGTAGATAATCATACGCCGAGGGTGCGGAGGCAAGAAAGCGTTCGTCCTGCCAGCCCTCGCGCAAATCGAGCATGTTGTACGTAGTATTCAGTTGTTCTAACAACGCATGGTACACTACATCATGTTCACTCATTGTTTGCAAGCTCTCGAACATAGTATGCATCAAAAAGTACAATTGCCAGAGCGTTATATTTCGATGGCGTAGTGTCACACCAGCAAATAGCTGTGGAACGCTGGTATATGCCTGTATGGTGATGGAATGGGGTTGCCCATCGTAAGCCTGAGTTGGCAATAAGAGGAAGTGGTGCCGATAGTCTAAGCCACCAATAGCTTGACCGTCGAGGAATACGGTCGCCTCGACGAGTAGTAGCAGACTATCATCCTTGCTTGTATTCCAGGCCAGATGCACGGTTGTAGGCACAGTTAGCGCGGGTAGTTGAAAGGCCAGCCAGCTTGTACCATGCGTCTTTCCCCATGCGTGGCCTTTTTCTAACTGCTGCCATTGTGATACATCGGTAAATGGCGATGATGGAGGTGGTGTTATTGGGCCAGCAGCAGAGGCAATGTAGACAGGAGTAACAGCTATCTCCTGACCTTCGGCAGCATTCCCCAGTTCGGCAATGCGAGACTCAAGTTTCCGTGTGGTAAGCGACATACAGGCTTCCTTCCGTTGTGGTGCTACCAACGTATCTAACATGTTTATCGCACCAACGTAGTGTAGATTTAGTATATGTTTCGCTTTTTCGCACGTCAAGTTAAGCACTGTTGAGATATAGTGGCTACAAGAGTGCTTCTATTTTTGCTCAGGCATATGTTGTTCTAACGGATACGAAGTCTGTGGCATTTCATACTCATGTATATAAGGAGCTTTCCGAGTTTCACGTGATTGTTTGGAAGAGACAAGATATCCTTGCTCATACCGTTGCTCTTTCGGGTATGATTGAAAATTCTCTGCTTTTGTCGTAATAGGGGCTTTAGCATATTTCCATAGCACTGAAAGAAGTATGGATAGAATAAGGGGAAAGATAAACCAATAATCATACCCTGGAAGTGGTAATCCATAGAACATGATAAAGGAATCATGAGTGAGAACATACGTTATAGCACAACTAAACAACCAAATGTATATTTGCAATTCCCAGAAAAGAGATGAAGAATTCCGTTGACGAAAAGCCCTGATGATTACCAAACACGCTAAAAATCCTGTAAGAATCCCAGCGAATGGAATGTCTTTACTCACTACCATAGTAGCTCCGCTAGAGATCGGAAAGGATGTAATAGATGGTCCTGGAGTTAGCTGGGATAGAACAAAAAGAACGATACAAGTTATTGCAGCAATAAGCCATGCTATTGCTGGCGAAGGTTTTTTCTTTGACAAGGGGATGCCTCCTTATATTAACTCAATATGTAAATTTATTTTCTTAGGTTTAAATTTGAAAGTTTTTGACAGATTTTCACACTTGAACATGTTTTCCAAAATTCTTATACATCAAGTTAGTTAGGACAATAAATGTTACCACTATATCACATCAGCAGAAGTTTATAAAATAATTGGCTACGGGTATAGCTCGGTTTTTCGCAAACCGTTGAAGAGTAGAACAAGCAACAGCTTCAATACTTCCAATTAAGTACCCTCACTTTGTCATTTTACACATTAGGAAAAGTGTCTCTCCTTTCTCTCAGTAGAAGCCTTAATTTCTCATATGTAAGAAATTAAGGCTTATCTTCATCTTTTTATCTTTTGCTTAGCAGAATAGTGAAGTAGTATGTCATCTAATGACGCGGAGGTGCATGAACATTATCATTTTTCCTGCATAAGCATTTACATGTAAAGTCCAAGGGAAACGATTAATTAACTAGCATGTCATTATGCCAGTAAGTTCCACTAAACTGCAAATACTATTTCAATGCTTTCGTATTCGGCGGTGTGGTATAGTAGGAGCATATCGTTATAGTCCTGCATACAACAAGCATTCTTACATGATACAAAATCGAGAATTTGGGGGTATGGGAAGACGGGTTACGTCACCATTGTATACAATTATTGATGAAACAAGCAACAAAAGCATATCTACATCTTAGTATTGAAGCCCAGAAAGCATTGTTTGTTGACGTTTATCATCGTAGTACCATTGAAGCGTGCGGTGTTCTGCTCGGCACAATAGATGAGCAGGGAAACTGGCACGTCGAGCAAGCATATCCATTACACAATATTTTCGCGTCACCAGTCTATTTCGAGTTCGCGCCAGAAGATTTGTTGATGGTAGAGATGGAGCATCCAGACCGTATTATTGGAGTGTATCACAGTCATCCAACGGGCTTCGCGGATGCAAGTAGCACTGATCGCGAAAACATGAAGCGCGTCAATAAAGAGCAGCATATCCCCTGGGTATGGTGCATCATTCGCGGACCGTTTAGTAGTGCAACCGAGCAGACACATGAAGGGCGTATCACGCCGCCAGCGATACGCGCATACCATCACTATGAACAAGAAGGGCTACGCACCATCCCTATTCTCACTGAGTAGTTTCAAACGCGATAAGACAATGAGCTAATTGAGTAGTCAGTACCAGCGAAATGAGTTATAATAACATCAATTCCGAAGAGATATAACGCAACCTAAAGCAAGGATGATATAACACATGAAATGTCCAAAATGTGGAAACGAGGTGAGTGCAGAAGAGGCATTCTGTGGGCAATGTGGCACCCCTAACACTCCTCCAGCACAACCTACAGAGATGGTACAGAAGCCTCTATCACGTAGTGGACACCTGAATTCATATCCAACAGAAGTCTCGTTTGGGCCACAAAATCCTGCTAATGTACAAATTGTTCCGAACATACAGAACGTGCAGCCATTTGCCAATACACAACGGCCATCCTTGCCACAGCAAACACCATCGTTTGCACCACCATTACAAACACCAACATCTCATCAGCAGACAGAGTTTTATCAAGATGCGACAGAAGCCATGTCGTTTCCACCAAGCAATCCTAATGCGCGGTATCAACAACCGTTTTCACCAACGCCCCCTGCTGCATACCCACAGCAAGGAGGAATGCCTGGACCATACGGATCGCAAGCGAACCAGCAACCGCAAGCATTCCAGGTTCAACCGCGCCCAAACGGGAGTTATGCAGGACAAGTTTACCCAACACAGCAGCCAATTCAAAGCGGATCAGGCTACAATCGCGAAGGACGAAAATTACCACTGCCGCCGCATAAGCAACCGAACGGCGTGTTAGTATTTGTTGTCAGTATCTGTCTTGTCATCGCACTTCTAAGTGCGGTAGGCGTCGCAACGTTCTATGCACTTAGAGGGCATACACCAGAACCACAAAATCCCGTAGCTCAAATTGTGCCGACAGAGGCACCCACGCCAACAGCGACAACCGTGCCGACAGAGGCACCCACGCCAACAGTCGCCCCCACAATAACAGTTGTTCCCACCGCAACGACACCAGCCACGCCACCGCCTGACGCAAATTTTGTCTATTGCGGACAACCGTGTGCGACAGATGGCTTCTCGACAGAATATCCGCAAGCATGGACAGCCGCTCCCCTTTCCGGTACACAAGGCATACAGTTTGCTAACCCTGCCGCAGTCGATCAATCCGCCATCTTCAAAACTCCTGGACCGACAGCCGGGGCACCGAGCGACCTTGTGGAGATGGACCTACAACAAAATTTCGTGAGTAAAAGTGGCTATACGGTCGTCACACCCAACTCCACCGTACATATCGGTGGCGAGACATGGTTCAGAGAGGTAATCACCTACCAGGGAACGCCACAACAGGAGTATGTCGAAGTGTATGGGGATGTACATGGCGGCAAAGGATTTATCTTAGAGTTACAGGCATCAACGGATCAGTTTCCGACGGTCAATACGCAATACTTTGAAAACATTACTGGCCGTTTCCTGTTTCTGTGATAATGGCAGCTAGAACGGAAAATTCATGAGACACTTTCTGATTGTCCTGGTGCTAGTGAGCGGCATGACAAGCCTTGCGCTCGAAATGTGTGCGGAACGACTGATGGAGCCGTATTTTGGAACCTCGCTCATCGTCTGGGCAAGCCTTATCGGGTTAATTCTGCTCTATCTCACCATCGGCTATCTCGTTGGAGGGCGCATAGCAGACAGGCATCCATCGGAACAAGTGCTATGTATTCTCACGGCTGCTGCGGCACTCGCAACGTCGCTGATACCGCTTGTGAGTCAAGGCATTCTGAATTGGTCGGTGACGGGTCTGGCACAGGTGTCGGTCAGTATTTTTCTTAGTTCGCTGGTCGGAACTATTCTACTGTTCGCGGTTCCAGTCACGCTACTTGGAATTGTCTCGCCATTCGCGATTCGCCTTCTGACAAAAGACATTACGAGGAGCGGACGTGCAAGTGGTTCGCTCTACGCGATCTCGACTTTTGGCAGCATCCTCGGCGCGTTTCTGCCTGTTCTCTGGCTCATACCAACCTTTGGAGTGCGACGGACGCTGCTCATCTTCGGCATGTTGCTTTTTGCGGCATCGCTATGGGGGCTACGTCCACGATGGCGACCTTCGTTCTTGCTTGTGGTAGTTGCAGTGCTATTACCACTGGGGCCGCTGAAAGATATTCCGCATCTGATTTACGACAAAGAGTCGTATTATAATTACATTCAGGTTGTGCAGGAGACAGATGGTACGCGCGAACTTATACTGAATGAGGGACAGGCAATACATTCGGTCTACTACGCTGACCCTAATACAGTGCTTACGGGTTGGTACTGGGATTATTTTCTCGCGGCACCCTATTTTAACGTAGGCTTCACGGCAAATAAATTGCATCGTGTTGGAATTATCGGTCTGGCAGGAGGAACCATTGCCCATCAGTTTACAAAGGTGTATGGGCCTGTTGCAATAGATGGGGTGGAGATCGACCCAACAATTGTCGATGTGGGGCGTCAGTATTTTGGCATGAATGAGCCGAATTTGCATGTACATATCGAAGATGGGCGAACCTATTTAGCAACAACGCAGGAAAAGTACGATGTCGTCGCCGTTGACGCCTATCAACAACCATACATACCTTTTCAACTGACAACGCGCGAGTTTTTCACATCGATCCGTTCGCATCTGTCGGCGCAGGGAGTCGTGGCAATCAACACAGGTCATACGACGCATGATTTTCGACTTGTACAGGCATTTGTCAACACAATGAGTCAGGTATTTCCCAGCGTCTATGTTTTCGACGTTCCGGGCACCTTCAATACAGAAGTCATGGGAACAATGCAGAAAACGTCGATAAACACATTTCGTTCTAACCTCGCAAATTTTCCACCAACGACGGTTATGGGTCAGGTCGCAAGTGAAGTAGTGCCAGTGGTGACACAGGGACGGCCCGATGGCGGACTCGTTTTCAGTGATGATCGCGCTCCCATCGAACAGATTACGGACCAACTCTTATTAAACTACATCCAGCAGCCTTGACACTTGAGGCTCGCAAGTTGTAATGTGACACGGGCCGTGTACCTTGTATACACACACAAAACAGAAACGACACAAGCAGATAGCACTAGAAAACTGAGAGGTAACATATTATGGTGGTAGTTGCAGTTATCGGAGCACAATGGGGCGACGAAGGCAAAGGGAAAATCGTAGACGAACTTTCAATGCACGCGGATTTTGTAGTACGGTATCAGGGAGGTAGTAACGCAGGCCATCGCGTTGTGCATGAGAAAGGCGAATTTGCGTTTCGGCTTGTGCCATCCGGTATTCTCTACCCAAATACAACCTGCATTATCGGCAATGGGGTTGTCGTTGATCCAAAGGGACTCATTCAGGAAATGGACGAGTTACAAAGTAAAGGCATAGATGTTTCACGGCTCTACATTAGTGAACGCGCACATGTTGTGATGCCATATCACTTTCTCCTGGACCGTATGGAGGAAGAGGCACGGGGTGCCGACAAGATTGATAGTACACAACGCGGTATCGGACCTGCGTATGTTGATAAACATGCGCGTACAGGGATTCGCATGGCCGACTTGCTCGACGTAGACACATTCCGCGCTAAGCTCTCCACCATCCTGGTCCACAAAAATCGTATGCTCACACAGATTTATGGTCAACCTCCACTTTCACTCGAAGAAATTCATGGTGAATATTTTAACTATGGTTTACAACTTCGCTCACACATTGCAGACACGCAAAGGATGCTGCATGATGCACTTTTTGACAGTAAAACTATTCTGCTTGAGGGCGCACAGGGCGCCTTGTTGGATATAGACTTTGGTACCTATCCGTTTGTCACCTCGTCTTCGACAATGGCGTCAAACGCTGCTGTTGGTGCTGGCTTACCAGCCCGCTCGCTAGACCGCGTACTGGGAGTATATAAGGCATATATCACAAGAGTTGGTAGTGGTCCAATGCCAACAGGACTCTTCGATGATATGGGACGTGAGTTGCGAGATCGTGGTCATGAGTATGGCACCAATACGGGACGTGAGCGACGGTGCGGCTGGTTTGATGCGGTAGCGGGTCGCTTTGTCGCACAAATTAACGGCCTCGATGCCGCAATCATCACCAAACTCGACGTACTCGATACCTTCCCCACCATCAAAATTTGCACCGCATATAACCTCTATGGTAAAATAGTACATAGTCTTCCTGCCACACTCAGTGATCTTGCTGCATGCGAACCTATTTATGAAGAAATGGAAGGTTGGCAAAGCAGTACGACAGGTATCAGCACATACGAAGAACTACCAGCGGCGGCAAAGAAATATTTGAGACGCTTGGAAGAATTGTTGCAGACACCGATTGCCAAGATATCGGTTAGTCCGCAGCGCGGAAAAACTATCGAGCTACAAAACGTACTCGCACAACCGGAGCATGATATGCGCTATCCGAGGAACGCTATGCGTTAGTCTCTCTCACTAGAAGGGGTACAACACATGTCGGAAGTAGGCAACTCGTCACAAGAAAATACGTATTTTATCAATGCTGAGAGTGCGGCGGAGATGAATAGGCTCACCATACAAGACCGCTTACTAACGAGAGAAATGGGTAGCCTACTTCCTAAAGATGTTGACCCATCTACTATTCACAAAGTACTCGATATTGCCTGTGGCCCTGGTGGATGGGTTCTTGATCTTGCCACTACCTATCGACATATGGACGTTATAGGTGTTGATCTCAGCGAAAAAATGATCAGCTATGCTAATAGCAGGAAATGGCCCAACACGTCGTTTCGTTTAATGAACATACTTCAACCTCTGGACTTTCCTGACAACACCTTCGACTTTGTAAATGCGCGTTTGCTCTTCGCTCTTATGCCCAAAGCTGCATGGCCTACGCTGCTCAATGAGTGCATGAGGATTATGCAGCCTGGCGGAATTCTTCGTCTCACAGAATGTGAACGCCCTCTCAGCAACAGTGCTGCTTTTGAACGATGGGGGGAATTATCAATGTACGCCTTTCATAGTATAGACATGAGTTTCTCTGCTGATGGAAAACAAATATGTGTTACCCCTATGTTAAGCGGTTTTCTGCAAGGGGTAGGTTGTCAGAATATTAGACATACATCCTTTGCGATAGATTTTTCTGCAGGAGCAGATGGAAAAGGGTATATGTACGAAAATGCTCAACTCGGCTTTTTGCTAGCAAGTCCTTTTCTCCTCAAAATGAATCCCTCTCTTAGTGAAGAAGAGTTAACACAACTAACAAATCAAGCAATGAAGGATATGAACTCTGGCGATTTCCGTGCTGTCTGGTACTATTTGAGCGTATGGGGGAAGAAACCTGTTTAGAGTCGTCATGAAGAGAAGGTATTGTCTAATGTCAGTAGAAGAGAACAAGGAAGTATTTTGCCAATTTTATGACCGCGCCTGGAATATGGGAGATGTCACTGTCGTCGATGAGTTGTTAGCACCGGATTTCGTGAATCACGAGATTGAGAGCGCAACAACACAGTCTCATCGCGAGCTATATAAGCAGGGAATTATTGAAACGTATAAAACGTTTCCCGATTGGCGAACTACGATTAATGACCTTATAGCTGAACGCGATAAGGTGGTCATGCAATGGGAAGCTAGCGGTACTCATATCGGCGAAGGCATAGGAGAACTCAGTGGGATGCAAATTCGCTATATTGGTATCTCTATAGTGCGCATAGTAGATGGCAAGATTACCAATTTTTGGAAAAAGGATAATTCCTGTAGTGTGTTGCAACAATTCACTAGCTAAAGTAAACCTAATGGTTTCTTCATCATAGCTGAACCACTCCTTGGAAACTGAGGCGGGCATATTTTTCTCTGTTCCCATACAAGAAGTCGGCGTCCATCATCTAGCCCTGACAGCTTCACCAACTCATCGGCCTTTAGAACCGCGCCTACTTGTTGAGCGGCGTGTTTGCCTTGTGCTAGCTCTTCGGCTACGTCGCCTTTTTTGGGGAGGATGATTTTGCCTCCGATACGACAATAAGGTGCGGAGTATTCTAGTAGAGTGGAAAGAGAGGCGACGGCCCGCGCGGTTACAAGGTCGAATGCAGAGCGATATGCATGTTTGTGGGCGAGTTCTTCAGCGCGAGCATGGATGGTTTCGATACCATCGAGGTGTAACTGGTCGATGATGTAGTTTTGGAAGGTGATTTTTTTGCCTGTGGCTTCTAATGAGGTGATGTACCACTGCGGGCGTACTATCTTGAGGACGAGTCCGGGGAAGCCCGCGCCGGAGCCAATGTCGAGCAGCTTTGTATGGGGCTGGTCATAGACGCTCAGGAGGGAGAGTGAGTCGAGGAAATGTTTGAGAAGCACCTCCTCTGGGTTGGTAATCGCGGTCAGGTTTATGCGTGTATTCCAATCAAGCAACTCCCGGCGGTAGCGCAGGAGTTGCTCAATTTGGGTATCGCTTAGTTGAAGGTGCAACTGTTGTAGCCCTTCAAGAAACGCGTTAGAGAGTGTATCTACAGAGTCCGACATCTACGAAACGATTTTCCTTTTGCTGTTCAGGTAGTCCACTAACAGGTACTCACCAAGATTATCCTTGTCGGCGTAGAACATGCGCCCCTTGTTGATCTCGGTAAGTTGATCGATAAAGGCAACCATCCAACTATCATCGTAGAGCATGAAGGTGTTGATGGTGACACCTTCACGTGTGCAACGCTTGACCTCTAGCAGCGTTTGTTGTTCTGCATATGGGCTGGGAAAGTCAAATTTCCAGATGCCATCTTCAAACCAGACGGTTGGGCCGCCATCGGTAATCATGATAATCTGCTTGTTGACACCACGACTGCGCGCTAAGAGTTGGCGTGACAACATCAGGCCGTGCGCCATATTGGTGCCGCGCTGGTTGTCATAGATGCTCATCTCGACCAGTTCTTCCGGCTTGTACTCGTGGGCCATTGCAGAGAAGCCAACGATATACAGGTTGTCGCGTGGGAACTGTGAGCTAATCAAGCTTTCCAAGGCGACCGCTACCTTTTTCGCAGCGGGTTGGCAGCCATTGAGAACCATACTATAACTCATGTCAATCATCAACACGGTCGAGGATTGCGTAGTAAATTCGGTGCGATAGACCTCAAAATCTTCCTTCACAAGCTGGACGGGAGTGCCGATACCCTGTCGATGCACGGAGTTCATCAACGTTTTCTTGAGGTCAAGCAAGAATGCGTCGCCGAATTCATACTGCTTGCTCTCATCGGTACGCTCACCACCGACACCACGATAAGGGCTGACATGACGCCCGAAGCCATCACGCTTCATCTTGTTAAAGATGTCCTGCAATGCCTTCTGACCAATCTTGCGAATGCCACGAGCGGTTAACTCCCAGCGATTGCCCTTTTTCTGAATGTAGCCAGCCTCTTCAAGCGTCTTCATAAGTTCTTTCAGTTGCTCTACCGATTGATACTCTTCGTCGCCGAGCAGATCTTTGACTTTTTCGCTATCAATGGCGTCGATATTATCCAGGCGTCGCGCCTCTTGCAACTGGTCTTCGAGTCCCTCCATTTGTTGAAGTCGATTCATCATACGCATGGCTTCGTTGAGTGGCAACGACTCTTTGCCGCGGAAGGGAAAGCGTGTTCGCGTCTGCTCTGATGGTGCAATCGCTTCGAGGTTCTGCGCCAGCTCCATCATATCAACGCGGATACGGTCGTCACCCATCATCTGCTCCATGAGTCCTTGCAACTCCTGACGCTGGTCTGGTGATAGGTTCTCCATAATGCCTTGCATAGCCGCCGCTTGCTGTTGCATCTGCTCAATCAGATCATCAAGAGAGTTGACACCAGGGAAGTATTCGCCGTGCTTTTGCATGAACGAATCGAAATCCGGTTCGCGCCCCTCTTGTCGCTCTTTGAGCATCTTGTTTAAATCGCGGATCATCTCGCGCAATTTGGCAACATCTTCGGGCGTCATGTTTTGCAGAGATTGCTGCATACCCTGGAAGTATTGCTGCATCATCTGCTGCTGCAAGCTCTCCATCAGCTCGTTGAACTTATCGCGAGCCTCGTCATCCATAAAGTCGTATTCAGAGAGACCCTTGATCTGACCAGGGATATCCTGTGGCAGACTGTTGAGTGCATCCTGCTTACGCTTGGCAATCATTTCGAGCATTTTCCGCATCTGTTGCGGACTTAATGCGTCTCCACTTTGCCCAGACTGACTTGATTGGCCTTCTTGCCCTTCCTGGCCTTGTTGTCCCTGCTGACCTTGTTGGCCTTGCTGAGATTGGCTACCCTGAGGTTGCTGGCCTTGTTGTCCATCTTGAGCTTGATTGTCCTGGGGTTGCTGACCCTGCTGGCTCTGCTGTCCATCTTGAGGCTGCTGCCCATCTTGTGGTGAGTCGAGACGACGTTGTATGCCATTCCGCTCTAGCTGCTTGATCTCCTCGAGTTTCTCGCGCAGGTCGTCCATGACACCGGAGGCCATATTGTAACGATTGAGTTGCTCGTTGCGAGCATTTCGCATACGCTCCATCATTTCACGTAGGCCCATTGACTTCCGACCATCTTCGCTCTGAATGCCTTCTCGCATCAGGCGACGCATCGCCTCTTGCAGGTTGCCATTCTCCAGGTAATCATCGGAGAGTGCTTTGAGAATATCGTCGGCATCAAGCCCTTCGATACGCTGTGTGCCATCCCAACGCGAGTACCCGTAGCGGTTCTTACGAAAGCGTTCAAACATGTCGCGTGCCCCTTATCGGCGATAGCGTGTTTTGCCGCCGACTGCATCTTTATTGAGACGCCGATTTAAGTGTAGTCCTTCGAGGATAAACTCGATGGACGATGCAATACTAGATGGGCTACCGCGTCCGTTGAGCTTGTCGATAGCTTTGCTCAGGCCACCAACTTTAGAGAGCTGGTTGACATATTCCATTGAAGGCATGTCGTCGGCGACGTGAACGCTGAGGCCACGCTCGAAACCTGCCACAAGCTGATCGAACTCGCGCTGCTCAAAGTATTGTCCGAAGACGCTAAGAACAGCGGCATTGACAATCTTCTGCACGATGCGCTCTTCTGAGACATCGCCAACGGTATCTAGCTCGATCTTACCAGAGGTCGAGGCGATAATCGCGGCAAGGTCGCTGACACGCGGCGAGATGCTGCGCTCTTTGAGACGTAGGGCACGTTTGCTGGCATTACTCAACACGTTCTCGTAGTTCGAGACGCTAACACGGACACTGACACCGGAACGCTGACTGATATCGTTGCTACTACGTGCAAGGTGTGTAATCTCAGCAATGATCTCTTTCATGAATGGTGGGATCACAATATCCATGCCTTCAATAGCATAGTGATTGCTCTCCGCCTCCATGATCTGGATTTCGTGTTCGACGGTGAGCGGGTAATGGGTGCGAATTTCGGAACCGATACGGTCCTTCAGTGGTGTGATAATGCGGCCACGATTGGTGTAATCTTCCGGGTTGGCACTGGCGACGACATAGACATCGAGTGGCAAGCGGATTTTATAACCACGAATCTGCACATCGCGCTCTTCCATGATATTCAACAAGCCAACCTGAATGCGCTCTGCGAGGTCGGGTAGCTCGTTGATACAGAAAATACCGCGATGAGTACGTGGAATCATGCCGTAATGAATAGTCAGTTCGTCCGAGAGATAGCGGCCCTCTGCGACACGAACGGGATCGACCTCACCAACAAGGTCGGAGATGGTGATGTCAGGGGTTGCTAGCTTTTCGCCGTAACGCTGATCGCGTGGGAGCCACGCAATTTCTACAAGGTCGTCATGTTCCGCAACTTTATCGCGGCACGCCTTACAGATGGGTGCGAATGGATCGTCATTTATCTCACAGCCAGCAATGACTGGCACAACTTCATCAAGCAGATTGACGAGGCTACGCGCCATACGCGTTTTCGCCTGACCGCGCTCACCAAGAAAGATAATGTCTTGACCAGAGAGAATGGCATTTTCGATCTGAGGAATAACCGTGTCCTCATAGCCGACAATCCCTGGGAACAACTCTTCCCCGCTACGTATTTTCTGAATAAGATTTTTTCGCAACTCCTCTTTAATGGAAAGAACCTTATATCCACTTTCACGCAACTCACCGATAGTGCGTGGTCGAGTAGTAATGGTCATTCGGTTTTGTGCTACCTTTCTTGGGGACTGGCATCGTGGTACGCAGGTCTGTGATCGAGGAAACATGATCGAACCTGCAACTTCCAACGCTACCAACAACTGGTGGAACCATATATGATTCTACAGCCTATTGTAAAAAAACGCAAGGGTAATAGATTTGTTGTAGCAGATGTTTCCGAGGCTCTTGCTCCGGAAACATCTGCTACAACAAATCTATTACAATGGCACAATTGGCTCTAGCGGTTTTCTCTTTTCACGCGCCCGGCTTGGGAGTTGTTGTGGTACGCTGGTCACGATGATATTTTGACGGAAGAGCAGCGACCATTTCAACTGGAAGGCCGTCTGGTTGTGCAGAATATATTCCCACCAGTGCGCGACTACAAACTCAGGTAGAAGCACGTTCACCGCGTAATCGGGGTAGAGTTCGTGCATAGAGTCAATATAGTTCAACAAAGGACGTGAAAGAGAGCGGAAGGGCGATTCAATCACCACTAGCTCTATCTTCGCGTCAGGAGGAAGATGCGTTTTCCAGTCGTCCCAGTCTTGATGCACCCTCTCAGCGTCTTGTTGCTCGACAGCCACATGGACTGCTACCACACGGTCCGAAATTGAGCGAGCGTAGGCAAGACTTTGCTTCGATGCCTTATCAAGTCCGGCAATCGGCACAATGAACAGATGCTTCACCTTTTTAGGTTGCACAGGTATAAAGATACTCTCACTACGTGGTAAAGAGGTCGTCTTTTGCTTATAAGGGGAGATATCGGTAACGACAATCCCCGGCCGAAACAACAACGACGCCTTGAGTTGGAGCGCAATACGATTACGCAGAAAGTATTCCCACCAGTGGTCAACTTCAACTTCAGGTAAAACAACCGTGAGTGTGTCAGCAGGAAACTGTCTGTGAGCAGTGTCGATATACGCCAGGGCTTGACGCGGGATGGTGTTGTGATTCACAATCGGCACAATCTCCAATGGTGTACGCTCGTCTTCGGAGAATTGTTGTTGCCACGCGTCCCAGGCCGTCCGCAGTGCCTCAGTATGTCCTCTATGAGTGGAAACATGGATAGCAACAACATCTGCCGTGATAGAGCGAGCATAGGAAACGCTTTGTTTGGCAATGGCATCCAGACCAGCAACAGGAACAACAAGACGATGGTGGATATCGCCAGGTCGAATAGGAATTTCCGATGTACGCTCATGTTCAACACGCGTGTAGTGGCGATGAATTAACTCAAGCATAATAACAATAAAGGGAATGAGTATGACGACAATCCACGCGCCATCAAAAAACTTGGTCGAGGAGATGACAACTGCAACAATAAAGGTTGTAATCGCACCAAGACCATTGATTACAATGCTGCGGCTCCAGTGCTTATTCGTCGCTCGTAGTTTCCACCAATGGCGAACCATGCCAGCTTGAGAAAGTGTAAACGACATGAACACACCAACCGCATACAAGTTCAACAGTAGCGTTACATTTCCTTTGAAAACAATGAGCAGAAGAATAGAGAGTATGGCAAGAAACACTATCCCTATCGAGAAAGCCAAACGATCACCTCTAAAAGCGAATTGATGTGGCAAAAAGCTATCGCGTGCGAGCAACGAAGCAAGGCGTGGGAAGTCTGAATAGCTTGTATTTGCGGCCAATGTGAGAATGAGCAGAGTTGCAACCTCAAAAACGGGAAACATAAAAGATAATGGTCCAGTAAAGACCTGAGTTGCTATTTGAGCAATGACAGTAGGATTACCATTCTGAAATGCTTCCACTCCATAGGAAGTTGCAAGGACAGTAATACCAATAAAGAGCGTACCGAGGATCAACGCCATCCATGTTAACGTGATAGCTGCATTTTTTGTCTCCGGTTTCTTAAAAGCTGGGATACCATTAGAGATTGCCTCAACACCGGTCATCGCGGAACATCCAGCAGCAAATGAACGCAAAATGAGGAAAATTCCAAGTGCTTCTGTTGTTGGAGCAGGAGCAAAATTACCAAAGATATGATTATGCTTAAAAAGAAAACCTTTGATAGCACCAACAATGATGAGTAACAAGGCACTACCAATAAAAATGTAGGTCGGAATGGCAAAGATCGAGCCAGACTCACGGACGCCGCGTAAGTTTACAACAGTAATGAAAATGACGAGTACAACGTCAATGATGACGATGGTCGTGATAGAAAGGCTATTAGGAGGAAAGAGCGAAGCGAGGTTCTGTACACCGGATGCGACACTCACAGAGACAGTGAGAACATAGTCAATCAAGAGAGAGGCGGCTGCAATGAGGCCCGCTAATGTACCCAGGTTATCTTTCGCAACGATATAGGAGCCTCCACCATTTGGATAAGCAGGAATTGTTTGACTATACGAAAGAGCAACAATACCCAAAAGAAGAACAATCGCGAGACAGATGGGTAGCGTCACCCATAAACTCCCTGAGCCTGCAAGAATAATAGTACCGAGGATAGCCTCTGTAGCATATGCAACTGACGAGATAGCGTCTGAAGAGAGAACGGCAAGGGCCTTGACCTTCGTCAGGCGTTCGTATTCCTGCTGAGCAGTGGCGATAGGTGCCCCAATGAAGAAGCGTTTCACATTGTAGTTGAAACGTCCAAAGCCACCTTTGGGAATCTCTGTTTCTGGCGTTGCCTCAAGTATTCCTGAGTTCACGCGCTTGAGTGAGGAGTGCGTGGCGTAAGTTCTGCGAACACGCTGATCGCCAATTGTGCTTCCTGGCAATACCTCGGTACGCACAAGTTGAGCAGGATCATTTTCACCACTGTTTTGTGTTCCTGCACTGCCACTTGTGCCCCTGGTTGCCCAGTTTTCGCCATTTCCTGTATTACTATCCTCTTTTTGTAAAGAGTCTTCTTGTTTTTGATCCATTCTAAATTTTGCATCCTTGTGCTTCAATGCATGTCTTATACGAGTTGTGTGTTGCGCTATAAGAAACGCTACGCACACGGGTATAGTATATCACTCCGTTATAGAGATGTACGCAAGCATATTGCTCTCTTCTCACAATACACAATATTGCTATCTAAGTATATACGAAAACGAGATATCTAACAAATGATTTTAAGGTTAGAAATGCGTTCATTTTCAGTACATACTAGTACTAATAGTTAACGTGGTTGATTTCTTTGCAAGAACAAGCGAGGGTGTATATTATATGACAAAATATGGCAAAGAAAATTTCCCTGGGGAGGGATATTTATGGGTACAGTAATTGGAAGACAACCACTTTCACAACGCTTACGACGCACAATGTTTTATCCAGCACCCGAAGCGATGCCATGTACACGCTCATTCTGGTGTGCAACTGGTCTGGTAGCACTGGCAGCGTTACTATTTGCAGGCTTCTATATTCTTTATTTGACGAGACTACAAGACGCTTATATGACACATGCCGAGGACCTCGGTATTATGGATCAGGCTATCTGGAATACTATTCATGGAAACTTGTTACATCAGACACTTTGCAATACACTAACTGATACTAATTGCTATCAAATAGCTGGAATTTCGCGCTTCGCGATTCATTTCGAGCCAATTCTCTTACCAATCTCACTGCTCTATTTAATTGCGCCGACACCAAAGACGCTTATCGTAGTACAGACGCTCATCGTAGCAAGCGGTGCCTTCCCTGCTTTCTGGCTGGCACGGTTGCGCTTGCGTAATGAATGGATTAGTGTTGCCTGTGCTGTACTCTACTTACTTTACCCCGCCCAGCAACAGGCGACCACGTTCGATTTTCACGCAGTTACGTTCACAGCTTCGCTGCTGCTGTTCGCGCTTTATTTCCTTTATACACGGCGAACGCTGTGGCTCTTCGTCTTTGTTATTCTCGCGATGGCATGTAAGGAAGAGATTCCGGGGCTTATTGTCATGCTTGGTCTGTGGACAATGGTCTTTCAACATCGTTGGCGTAGTGGAGTAGCACTGATTATCCTGGCCTTTGCATGGTTAGGAGCAAGTCTTGCCGTTGTCCATATATTCAGCCCGACTGGTCATTCGTTGCTTATCTCGCGTTATACCTATCTAGGAAGTAATGCGAAGGAGATTCTGCATAACGTTGTGTTTCATGCTGGTACGTTGCTAAAAGAACATGTGCTTGAACACAACCATATGTTTTATCTCCGCACTCTGCTTACACCAACTGGTTATCTGGCCTTACTTGCGCCGTGGGTCATGATCCTCACATTGCCAACACTGCTACTCAATCTATTCAGCACTGATCCACAAATGTATAGTGGGCTTTATCAGTACAGTGCTGAGATTGTGCCGTTTCTCATTTTTTCAACCATCGAGGCACTCTGGTTAATCCAGTGGGTCGTCCGTAAGCTTGTTACCTATATACAAAACCACAATATTGGTATCTCGACATTCACGTGGAGAGCAGATTCCAGGTATGGACAGGTGCTACAGAAGACGGGGCTAGCGGTGTTGCTCACAATCTATCTGCTATTCAGTGTAGTACGAGCAGATGTCAGTCATGGCGTGACACCATTTACGCAAGGGTTTGTTTGGCCGCAGAGTTCCGCTCATACTGCTCTGGCGCAGTCGTTTCTGCAACAAATTCCGCCTACAGCTTCGATATCGGCGCAGTCATCGCTTGTGCCTCATATCAGTCATCGTGCAAAGGTTTATCTCTTCCCCTATGCGGCAACAACTGCCGACTATATCTTCCTCGATGTGACAAGTGACCTCTATCCCTTTGTCAACTCGCTAGATTACATTCGTGCAGCAAAGGATATTCTGTTGGATGGGCACCATGGTGTTGTCGCGGCCCACGATGGCTACCTTTTAATTCAACGTGGTCTCGCATCACCAGGGGTATCCTCATTTTCGATGGTGCAGCCAACTAATACATCAGACATGAGCGTTGTATTGCCACAGTTGCCAGGGCGTTTTTGTTCCTTTGTCAAAACACAAACACAAAATGTGACCCATCCTATCGATGTAACATTTTCGCAGTCAAGCCCGGCGTCCACTGGAAGCATGAACTTAATTGGTTTCTCCGCTAGTGTACCAGGTACATTGAGCATTTCCACGGACTACCTCTCCCTGACAACCTATTGGGAGGTGAGCAACACAATAGAGATGCCGCTACAGCAAATCATCATGATTACTGATAAGAACGGACATGAACACCTTGCCAGCACAGATGTTCCTTCGGTTTACTGGTGTCAGACAAACACATGGAAACCTCGGATGATTGTGCGTATAACCAGTCGCGTCTTTTCTCTTCGCACTATCGACCTTCCGCGTGGACCTGCACATCTCTCGTTTGCCTTGATACCTCTGCTTCAGCCAGCTAAAAATCTTATGGATACAGAAGTTCGGCTACCAGTTCGTGTATTGAAGGCACCAAAGACGGTGACAGCGATACCAGGGACAAATGCACTAGAGGTGGTGCCAATGACGCTGGTATCATAGGAACCAGCTGATGCTGTTTGACAAAAGAATCCGTAGTTTCCCGACGGGCGACCACAAGGGTCGCCCCTACTATACGACGGACGCACCGACATCCTATTGTGTATAGTAGGGGCGACCCTTGTGGTCGCCCGTATCCGTCTATTGGTTGGGCATTTTTCGCTTTCTGTTTATTGGCACGATGTGAATGTCTATACTGTCGCTAAGACGTAGTAAACGGTTGATAACGGAGCCGTACAGGGCCTCTTCCCAACGATGGCGCGAGGGTTGCCCAACCACGATTTGTGTTACGCCTCGCTCTTTAGCGATGTGAGAAAGGCCATGTGCGATATCTTCGCTTTTTATGCGAATAACTTCTGCGCCCAGGTCTTCTGCGAATAGCGCGTATTCGTTGATCTTCTTGATGTTTTCTTCACGTTTCCTGGGTGCATCAGTACCATAGCGAAGAAAGCCTGTAATTCTGCGTAGGAACACAGAGGGTCCTTCTAATTCAATCGATACGGCAATAAGGTCGGCATGCAAGCCTTGTGCGAGACGTAAAGCATCGCGCATGATCTGTCGGCTTTGCGGACGATGATCGAAACCGACTAGGACGCGTTCACCTGTGGTCCAGGTATCCGTGATGTCATGCTCTGTCATGTACTGGCGAAGCTGTGATTCTGTTTTTTCGGCGGTACGTCTGAGGGCAAGTTCACGTAGAGCGGTCAGATTACCTTCGCGAAAGAAGTTCTCTAAGGCAGCGTCAATACGTTCCGGTGGGTAGATATTGCCATGCTTCATACGTTGTTGCAGTGCATGTGGCGCAATATCAATTAGCTCTACTTCGTCGGCATTATCCAGCACACGATCTGGAATCGTCTCGCGCACTTGCACTCCTGTAATATCTGCCACACGGTCATTAAGACTCTCCAAATGCTGCACATTGAGTGTTGAGATCACGTCGATGCCAGCGTCCAGGATTTCTTCTACATCCTGATAACGCTTTTTGTGCTTTGACCCTGCCACATTGGTATGGGCGAGTTCGTCCACCAGAACAACTTGTGGATGGTGTGCAATAATAGCGGCGGTATCCATCTCTTCAAGCGTCACACCTTTGTAGGCTATTTTCGCACGAGGGAGAATCTCTAAATCCCCGATCTGCGCCTGCGTCTGAGGGCGTTTGTGCGTCTCGACATAGCCAATAACGACATCCGTACCACGCTCTTTACGACGATGCCCTTCTTGTAGCATTGCGTATGTCTTTCCTGAACCAGCTACTGAGCCAAGATAGATACGCAAGCGGCCACGTTTCCCCCCCTCTTTCCCCTCAACGGAGTTAGAGGAGGGTGTAGCGGGTGTAGTAGTGTAAAGGTCTTTATCGCGCAGGTTATAGCGTTTCAGCAAGGCTTCGGGGTCGGGACGACCATCTTGTGCCTTGTGTGGTTCGGAAAATTGCTCGCTCATGCGTCACTCTACTTTGCGTTGTCCAGGGCAAGATTCAGATTGAGAACATTGACAAGAGGCTCACCAAAGATGCCCAGGAACTTCCCTTGCACGTTATTCATAACAAGCTGATGTACTTGATCCTGGCTCATGCCACGTTCGTTGGCAATTCTCGGCACCTGATAGAGAGCGGCTTCAACTGATATATCAGGGTCCAGACCGGAGCCTGATGAAGTTACAAGGTCAACAGGTATAGGGCCAGCAGGGGCATTGGGATTCTCTTTCTTGAGTTGTGTCACGCGGTCCTTCACAGATTTTAACAGTGTCGCGCTCGTTGGTCCAAGGTTAGAAGCTGATGAGTTATCGGCCTCATATGGTGATGGTGTGCCGCTCGGAGTCAATGTTGCCGAGGGACGACCGTGAAAGTAGCGGGCAGAGGTCCAGTATTGGCCGATCAGATCTGAACCGACGAGTTTGCCGTTGGTATAATGGAGACTGCCATTTGCCTGATAGGGGAAGATGAGTTGTGCTAGACCAGTTACGATGCCTGGATAAATCAAACCTGTGACAATGATAAAAAGCACGGTTATAACGATTGCGGGACGAAGTTGTTTCATCTCAAAATTCCTTTTATTCAGGGGAGACCATCGAGATGATGAATCATCTCGACGATCAACTCCGATTGCTAACCAGCTAGATGCAAAAGAACAAGTAGCAGGTCAATGAGCTTGATACCAACGAAGGGTACGATGATACCACCAAGACCATAAATCAACAGGTTACGACGTAGTAGCGGACCCGCACCAATAGCGCGATAGGCCACACCACGCAACGCAAGTGGCACCAATGCAATGATAATCAAGGCGTTGAATATCACAGCAGAGAGAACCGCGCTATGTGGCGAGTTCAAGCGCATAATGTTGAGAGCATTGAGTTGTGGATAGGTCACGGCAAAGGCCGCCGGAATAATAGCAAAGTACTTCGCAACGTCGTTGGCGATACTAAATGTGGTCAGCGCACCACGCGTAATCAAAAGCTGTTTGCCGACCTCGACCACTTCGATCAGCTTCGTTGGGTTCGAGTCGAGGTCTACCATGTTGGCGGCCTCTTTCGCAGCCTGCGTGCCTGTGTTCATCGCCACACCAACATCAGCTTGAGCAAGGGCTGGTGCGTCGTTGGTACCATCCCCCGTCATAGCAACCAGTCTGCCACCAGTTTGTTGCTCGCGAATGAGCTTCATCTTGGTCTCTGGCGTTGCCTGTGCCAGGAAGTCATCAACACCTGCCTCTTTCGCGATGGCGGCGGCGGTAAGCGGATTATCACCCGTTACCATGATGGTGCGGATACCCATGCGACGGAGCTGATCAAAGCGTTCGCGCATACCGCCCTTCACGATGTCTTTAAGTTCAATCACGCCGAGCAGACGTGCCTGTCCAGCACTACCGTTACTGCCAGAAGTTGTTTCAGCGACGACCAGGGGTGTACTGCCCGCGCTTGCAATGCTCTTTACAAGAGTATCGAGTTCCTCGTTTCTTGTGCCACCATTTTCCGCGACATAGGCAGCAACAGAGTCGCCTGCCCCTTTACGGATTGAGTGGATAATTTCTGCTGAATTGCCGTTCATATCTACACCACTCATGCGCGTTTGTGCGGTAAATGGGATAAAGGTCGCGGAAGCGTCTTGCTCACTTGCATGTAAGCCATAGCGTTCTTCCGCGAGAGCCACAATTGAACGTCCCTCCGGCGTCTCGTCGGCAAGACTCGAAAGCAATGCCGCCTGTGCCAGATCGCGCTCATCAACGCCTTGTATAGGCACAAAGCGACTGGCCTGCCGATTGCCTAATGTGATGGTACCCGTTTTGTCGAGTAGCAGCACATCGACATCTCCTGCAGCCTCGACTGCACGGCCACTCATGGCAAGCACGTTACGCTGCACCATGCGGTCCATTCCGGCGATACCGATAGAGGAAAGCAGCCCGCCAATCGTCGTCGGGATGAGACAAACCAGTAAGGCAATCAAGGTTGTAATGGAGACTGCCTCACCTGAATAGATAGCGAACGGCTCAAGCGTGACAACCGCGAGCAAGAAGATGATGGTCAAACTTGCTAGCAGAATGTTGAGGGCGATTTCGTTCGGCGTCTTCTGGCGTGCAGCACCTTCGACAAGGGCGATCATGCGATCAAGGAAAGTCTCACCGGGGTTAGCGGTGATTTGCACGACAATCCAGTCCGACAGCACCCGTGTTCCACCTGTGACCGCACTACGGTCGCCTCCGCTTTCACGGATAACCGGAGCGGACTCACCAGTAATCGCGGACTCATCGACTGAGGCAACGCCCGCGACAACTTCACCATCGCCAGCGATCACGTCGCCCGCCTCTACCAGTACATAGTCGCCTTTACGTAGGTCAGGGGCGGCGATTTCTTGCATGCTGCTAGAACGGTCAGGGCCAGCAAGTTTCTTTGCAAGCGTTGTGGTACGTGTACGGCGCAGTGTATCGGCTTGAGCCTTGCCGCGCCCCTCCGCCATTGCCTCGGCGAAGTTCGCGAAGAGGACAGTGAACCACAACCATATTGTTATCGCAAGCACAAAGAACGTTTCACTAACCAACGCTGGATTAGCTTTAGACTGTGTGAGCGTCTGAATCAACAAGCGTACAAATTCGATGGTGGTGATGACACTCCCTACTTCCACCACAAACATCACAGGATTTCGCAGTTGTACGCGTGGATCAAGTTTTTTGAAAGAGTCACCAATGGCGCGACGAATGATCGCTCCGTCAAAAATGGCAGTGCTACTTTTACGGCGCGTCTTCCACTGCTTCGTCTCTGGTGCTTCCTGTGAAGTCTCTACTACATTCATACTCATTTTAGAATGTCTTTCCTGCTAGCATCAGCAAATGCTCGACAATTGGTCCCAACGCATAGGCGGGGAAGTACGTCAACGCACCAACAATGACAATCACACCAATCACAAGACTGACAAACAGTGGTCCGGTTGTGGGGAAGGTACCGAGTCCGACTGGTACGACTCGCTTACGAACAAGAGAGCCAGCAAGAGCCATCACTGGTACCACAAAGGCGAAACGCCCAATAATCATCGCAAAGGTAAGTGTCCAGTTGTAAAAGGGTGTATTGCCGTTGAGACCTGCAAAGGCAGAGCCATTATTACCCGTGGTAGAGGTGAAGGCGTAGAGTACCTCTGATAGACCGTGCGGACCAGCATTAGCTATCGAGCTTTGGCCTGTCGGTAAAACAATAGCCAGTGCTGAAAAAAGCAAGACAGAGGCTGGCAGAATGAGAATGGCAAGTGCGGCCATCTTAATCTCTTTTTGCTCAATCTTCTTGCCGAGGTATTCAGGAGTACGTCCAACCATCAGGCCCGCGATGAACACCGCTAACACTGCAAAGATGAGCATACCGTAGAGACCGGAACCGACGCCACCAAAGACGAGTTCGCCAAGAGCGATATTTGCCATCGGCACAAGGCCACCAATTGGCGTATAGCTATCATGGAAACTATTAACGGCACCACACGAGGCATCGGTGGTCACAGCGGCAAAGAGCGTTGATTGCACAATGCCAAAGCGTATCTCCTTCCCCTCCATATTCCCACCTGACTGGTTATCTGTGACAGACTGGTTAACACCTAGTGAGGTAAGTTGTGGATTGCCAAGTTGCTCGGCTGGCATAACGACACAAACACTCACCAGGAAGAGAACTGCGGAAACAATCCACAATGCCCAACCTTGCTTCGTGTTACCAGCCATGCGACCAAACAGGTAGAACAAACTAGCAGGGATAGCGAAGATCGCGACCATCTCCAGCATGTTCGTGAATACGTTGGGATTTTCAAACGGGTGGGCGGAGTTGACATTGAAGAAGCCGCCGCCGTTGGTACCGAACTCTTTAATGAATTCTTGCGAGGCAACAGGTCCCTGTGCAATTACCTGTTTGACGCCTTCTAACGTGGTTACATTTGTATAGGCATTGAGATTTTGTACAACGCCCTGTGAGACAAGTATGAGTGCGCCAATAATAGAAATGGGCAATAAGATGTACAGGATACATCGGGTGATATCAACCCAGAAGTTGCCGAGATTCTGTGCGCTTTTGCGCGTTAGGCCACGCACAAAGGCTACCGCAAGCGCAATGCCAGTAGCAGCCGAGGCAAAATTGTGAAACGCGAGACCGGACATCTGAGTGAGGTAGCTCATGAATTGCTCACCACCATAGTTTTGCCAGTTGGTATTGGTGGTAAAACTAGCAGCAGTGTTCATCGCTAATTGTGGCTCAATGGCTGGCATGGCCTGTGGATTCAATGGTAGCCACTGCTGAGTTCGTAATTGAATGTATAATATCAGCAATCCCACCAAACTAAAGAGCAGCATGGCTATGGTATAGGTGGTCCACTTCTGCTCTTCTTCGGGATTGACACCTGCGAGCCGATAAAAAAGGCGTTCAACAGGAACAAGAGCAGGCGAGAACCATGTTCGTTCACCTGCAAAAACTCTTGTCATATAGAGGCCGAGCGGCTTCGTAATCAGAAGTATCAAGGCCAGGAAGATTAGCACCTGCAAGGCACTACTGAGCGCTACAGGCATAATTACACCTCACGACTAAAACTTTTCTGGTGCAAGCAATGCAATCACCAGGTAAACAGTCAACGCTAACGTCACAATACCAACAAGAATGTACTCAATAGGCGTATTCGCCATATCTTCCTCCTACAGGCGATCACAGGCTCTGGTAAAGCCGATGAGCGCGATAAAAGATGCTATCATCACAACGATAATAAACACATCAATAACTAGCCCAGACATAACATGCCTCCACAGTACAAAGCAATACAACACACGACAGCTATCTATACATCTTCAGAGAATTCAGCAGCAACGTCTTCCTTGGGTACAGTGTCAGTACCCTTGTTTCGTTGGGCCGCTTCTGCTGCCAGACGTATCACCGCCTCCATTGGAAAAGGCTTGGGTAGATACGCAAGGGGATGAAATTCTGCCAGGCGATTTGGACTAACGCGAACTGCCGACATAATGACAACGGGCAATTTCTCACCCTGTCCGTCTATATGTTGCATGTGGATATCGCCTTCGCTTTGAGCGATACGTAGCACGTCCCATCCTGTTTGATCGGGAAGATTGATATCTAAAAAGATGAGATCAAAGGGATGTGAATGTAGTTGTACGAGGGCACTTTGTACATCTATTGCGAAACGTACTTCGTGTCCTCGCACCTGTAAGTTACGGGCCACAACATCACATAAACCTTCGTCGTCCTCGACCAGCAGGATACGCGCTCCATTCATAATTAGCTTCACCCTTCTTCAAGATGTTGATAGTGAAACAATTCCTGGAGAAAGCATACTGCCTCTTTGCTCAAAAAGGCGTAAGGGAGAGAGGAGTTATGCTCAAAAATTTCTAAAGATTGTGTGAGTTCTTCTCTATGTCTCACTTCAAGTGATACACTACGTACTACAAAGAGAGAGATATGGCACCGCATAATCAATATTCGTGCAACCATTTTTCGAGGAAGCAGGCTATTATATGATGATTGATTATGTAATTATTTCGTGCAGTAGAGGATACAATACGTTATGGCTACAGAGTCTACGACGCAAGAGGCATCCCAGTCATCACAGGGGAATGAGAGCAAAGGGCAGAAGCAACAACTTGGTGCGTTTCTTTGCTGGGCCATTGTCTTCGCGGATATCGGCACTTCCATTTACTATGTCCCCGGCATCCTCTATGGAACGGTGGGCAAGCTGGCAGGCTTCTTTGTCTTTCTGACAATGGGAGTCTTTATTCTGCTGACACTCAAATATGTCGAGGTGACATATCGTTTTCCCCAGGGTGGCGGCGTTGTTACTGTGTCAGCGCAAGCACTCAACAAATGGTTTGGTGCGCTCGGTGGCATGTTTATTCTTGTAGACTACTTTCTTACTGCCACCATTAGCTGTCTTTCAGGCATACTCTATTTAAGCGTCGTTGTGCCAGCACTTGGGCCACAAAATCTGTTTTTAGGATTTGGTATCAGTGTATGGATTACGCTACTTGTACTTGTACTCCTCGGCATTCTTAACTGGGTAGGAGTGAAAGAGAGCGCAAAGGTCAGTCTGGTGGGAGCGGTCATTGCTTTCTTTAGCGACATTGCTATTCTTTTCACTGTCTTTACGCACATCTCTTTTACAGGTTTTCTTGCTTTATTTCCGAAAATGTTTGTGGGTCAGCACCTCACAGTCACCACATTTTTAGCGGGCTTCGCGGGTTCGTTCCTGGCGTTTTCAGGCTTGGAAAGTATCTCACAACTTTCGCCTGAAATGAAACTACCACGTAGAATGGTGGGGAAGATGGCACTATTCCTCGTTGTGATAACCGTGTGCCTCACCAGTCCACTACTCACGATGTTCTCGACGTTATTACTGCCAAAGGAAGCGGCTGATCCAGTGCAGTCGGCGCAGCTTATTTCGCTTCTTGGAGGTCACTGGGGCGGTGCATTTTTGGAGACAGAGGTGGCAATCAGTGCTGGTGCATTGCTGATCTTCGCAGGCAATACAGCGATTATCGGCTCCTATCATGTCTTTCTGGCTCTTTCGCGCATGGAGTTTTTCCCAGAATTTATTACGCGCCGCAATAAGCTACGTGACACCCCACACTATGCGATTATGCTGGCAGTGGGTATTCCAATCCTCGTACTCGTAGCAGTACAAGGAAGAATCGATATTCTCGGTGATATGTATGCATTTGGTCTGCTAGGTGCCTTTACATTGACCTGTATTAGTATGGATATTGTGCGCCATCGAACGCGAAAAGCGCGGAAGCAAGAGCAGGCGTTACTTGCACAAAATGCTGGGCGACCAACAAGAGAGCAGCAATTATCCGCGAAAGATCCGTCAGAAAGTGTGGAACAAAAGGTGGAGGATCGTGCAACCGAGGACTCTACGCCAACGAATGAGCGACCGGAGTCCGAGGGACGCTGGACACGCTCGACACTCAATTATTGTCTGGGTATCCTCACAACGGTCCTTGTGGTTATTGCATGGTCAACGAATTTAGTCAACAAGCCACTCGCGACGGCCTTTGGTGGCTCTGTGTCTGTGGTGGGCATGGGAATAGCATACTACAACTACTCGCGTCACAAGAAACGTGGGCGTGTACCGGTTATAGCGACACAGCGTGAGCAACCACTGCCTGGTTCGATACTTGCGGTGCTTACACCTGACGCTGAACACAACAAAGCAGTTATCAACGCAGCGGTAAAGAGCAGTAAAGACCAAATTCCAGTAACGTTTTTATATGTTGGGAACCGCTCTTCCTCACGTGCCCCTGAAAATTTCAGAGCCGTATCACCGCATCTAGCAGATAAACGCGCAAAAGAAGACTTTGGCAGAGCTAACCATATGGCACAGGAGGCAAACGTTCCCAGTCTCTTCATCTATAGGCATGGGCAGCCAGACGCAGTACAGCATGTTTGGCAGGTAGTTCACCCCTATGACATGATTATTGCCGCTGAAAATATCTCGAAGCTTACAGATATTGAACCTGATCAGATACGCTATGAAGAAACGGATGCAGGCAAAGTCGCACATTTATTGAAACAATGGAAGTAATACTTTAACTCGTTGCATCGTCCCCATTGAAGCGATAGCCCACCCCTGACACAGTGATGATGAAGCGAGGGTGGGCAGGATCGGGTTCTATTTTGCGACGCAATTGACCAACGTAGACGTGCAGATAGTGTGCCTCTGTACCATAGCCTGTGCCCCATACCTGTGAAAGCAGCATTTGTCGTGTCATAATCTTGCCGCTGTTTTTAATCAAAGCGGCAAGCAGATCATACTCTGTTGGAGTTAGTTTGACTTCACGACCATGCACATAGACGAGGTGTTGTGCAAAATCGACCTTGAGTGGCCCTGCAACAAATAATGAGCCTGTGGGACTCTGAATTTGAGCGACGTGGCGCAGAGCAACGCGAATACGTGCAAGCACTTCATCAATGCCAAAGGGTTTCGCCACGTAATCGTCCGCGCCTAGATCGAGTACATGTACTTTGTCGCGCTCTGTGTCCTTCACAGATAACACGATAATCGGCAAATTAGAGATGGCTCGTACACGTTTACAAACCTCAAGGCCACTCATCCCCGGTAGGCCGAGATCAAGAAGCATCAAGTCGGGGCGATGTAGTGTGATTTCATCCAATGCTTCTTCGCCGCTACCTACAACGGCTACGTCAAAGCCATGTGCAACTAAATTTCGTTGCAGTGCCCGCCTGATCTCCATCTCATCATCAACAATTAAGATACGCGCACTCCCTTTACTACTATTACTCATACTAACATCCCCGTCTTTACTAAAGGTAGTGTAAATTGAAAGACAGCTCCGTCACCTGCACGGTTTTCCGCCCAGATATGTCCTCCGTGCGCCTCCACAAGTCCGCGGCATACGGCTAAACCCAGTCCAGTACCCATTGTTCCCCTTTGCTTTGCACCCGATACACGATAAAATTTATCAAAGATACGCTCGATGTACTCTTCTGGAATCCCTGGGCCATGATCTGCTACATTCACACGAAGCTCTCCGCTCTGCTCGACCACACTTATCTCTATCGACGAACCAGCAGGAGTATAACGTACAGCGTTTTCAATGAGATTTGTCAGGACTTGATCTATTTGTAAGAAATCCAGCGCAACTGGTGGCAAAGAGTCAGGTACCGAGAGTAGCACGTCCCGGTCTTTCAGCAAAAATTGCATATGATTGACTACATGATACACCAGTTCATCCAGTAGATAGAGTTCTTTCTCAGCCTTGAGTGCGCCCCCTTCAATACGAGACATATCAAGAATATTCCCCACGAGGCGATTCAAACGGTCGGCCTCACGTTCTATAGTTACCGCGAAACTGTGCCGTGACTCATCGTCCCATGTAATATCTTTCTCTTGTAAGCTATAGGCAGCCGCTTTGATCGACGAAAGTGGCGTGCGTAGATCATGCGATACGGATGATAAGAGAGCTGCACGTAGGGCATCGGTACGTTGCAATACCTCTATCTGTAAACTTTCCTGGCGCAAACGCGCACCTTCAATAATGGCGGTGGCTTGATCCAGGAATGCTTGAAAGAACGCCGTCTGCAACAATGCTTGCTCGCGTTTCGCTCCAACGATGCTATTTATAAGCTTCGCAAAAAAGTTCGCTGTGTTCGTGCGCGGAGCAGAAGATGTATACATAGAGGGCAGGAGCTTTTGATCATCACGGACGGTGGGATCATCTTCGACGGTCAAACGGACAATTCCAATAGCATGTGTTCCTGTTGTCAATGGAATGAGCCGAATGTAACGACGCAGCGCATGAGTCTGCTCTGTCGTGTGAACAACAACCTTCGATGCATACACGGTCGTAGTCGTTGGCACAAGTGGGATATCATAGAGATCACGTGATTGACCATTTTTCATCACCCATGAGCGCATGGCTTCTTCATCAGACGATGGAATGCTAGCATCTTCTGCCATTTGTACACACTCAAATATTGTTCGTCCACTCTCACTATTTGGTAGTAAAATGCAGCAGTTTCGTACACCGGATGGTGTGAAAACTTCTTCGATAGTATGAGCCACAATTTTTAGCTGGTTGTGAATATCGTCCTCGCTTGCGGTAGCTCGCACAAGTTGATAGAGGGCATTCGCCTCTTCCTCCCGGCGGTTGGCATCCTGCACACTCTGGCGCAGGCGTGAGGCAATCAGTCCTGTCACAATGGCTGTAGCCAGAAAGAAAAACAAGGCAAGCCACTCGGCAGGGTCGCTAATGGTAAAGGTGAGAAGCGGTGGCACAAGGAAAAAGTCAAAGGAGAAAAAGGCGAAGATGGAAGCCCATAATGCTGAATAGAGACCTCGATTAATCGCTAACAGCCACACAATGAAAAGGTAGAGCAACGAGATATTGCGAATAAAAGAGAGGTGGAGCAGGGCAATGCAACCTGTGATAAAGAGAGCACCGATAAGTGCTAAAGCCGCATCAGAAACATAGCGTAGCCAATTCCGCTCGTTCCTTGCGTTGAGAAAGAGTAATCGTTCTAATTGAGTCATGAGTCACCAAGCCCCTATGTATGTTGTGTATTATCATAATATGCTGAAAAAAGCATATCATATTTGCTGAAATAAGTACATCGGCTTCCAGGGCGTCTGCGAGGGTGGCTCCTAAGAAAATAAATCATTATCATGCCACTGTCCTACTTGACCTCTTTGTGAGACAAGACTATACTCAGCCCATGAGACAGAGACGGTTTTTTCTTTTTTTGATGCTAGTGCTTGTCAGTCTTGCAGCCTGTAGCCCCGGTCATCTTGGAGGCAACGAAATTGCATTTATACGTGACGGACATCTCTGGACAATCGATCCCAGTGGCACAAATGCGTTTGCGGCGGTTACTCAGGATACTCCCGTTGTCGGGTATAGCTGGTCGCCGACGCATCAAATCCTCGTGTTTCGCACACTCGATGATGCTTTTGCCAAAACAGCGGCAGCTAGACAACTCGTAGCAAACGCAGTCACAGGACAAATTACAGATACACCCAGCACCGTCAATACTATTGGCATTGACGGTGGAAGTGCTATCCCCATTATGCTCTCTAGCCCCGACGTTCAATATAGTAACCCGATGTGGAATGCAACCGGAACCCGTCTTATCTATCGGCAAGAGCCTACCGCTTCACATACAGCAGAAAACGCCTTCTGGTGGGTGTCGCAAAATGATCAACCGGGCGGTATAGCAGCTAAAAATTTACCCGGTAGCGACTCACTCCTGTCGCTCTCTTATATTGATTCTTCGGCTATAGGAATAACAAAAAGGGGAATATTTACTGTTTCATTAACGGGGACAAATGCCCACTTTTTGCTACCACCGCTAACAGGTCATCCACTTCCTGCTACCCTCGAACGCATCCTGTGGCAACCTCATCACACGCAACCTTTCCTATTGTATGCTGAGCTAGCCCCTACAAAATCCTCGGCACAACAAATTGCAGAGACGGCTCTGACAACACAGCTTATCTTACATGCACCCGATGGTAAAGACAAGACGTTGGCAACCTGTACCTGTACACAGTTTACGTGGTCGCCTGATGGCAACACGGTATTATATAGTACGGGCCAGAAAGACACGCTCGTCAACATTACAACAGGCTCATCCTTTACTTTCAGCGTTGAGAGGAATAGTGTGCCCTATTGGTCGCCCAATAGCAAGTTTTTGTTGGTGGATGGTCTGCATACGCTACAAGTTGTGCAGGTAGCGGAACACCAGCAGCAGGTGCTTTTAAGTGATGGAGTTACGCCCATCAATAGTACAACACTAGCGGAAGTTAACGTATTACTGCAACCTGTGCCGAATAGTTTGTGGGCAACGGATAGTAACCATTTTCTCTTTCTCACACATAATCGCCTACTCTGGCAGGGGCACATGCTGGGCAAGGGATTGTATACTGTGACTGTCGATGCTCATGGTCAGCCACAGGGAATGCCTGCCGTCGTCGATACAGGCAATGATACGCAGGCAGGTTGGAGCTATCAAGACGCCAACACCTCATTTTTATATGAATAAGGAGCGACAACAATGGATGCACAAAACTCAAAGGAGATACAGGTAAATACAACGGAAGATGGTGGTTTTGACGAATATGACGATATGGAGCGGCTAGAAATTCTGGAAAGCCTACGCGAAGACATGGAAGATATGGGTGTGACAACGTTGGCAGAGGTGATTCAACGTATCAATGAACTGCACCAGAAGCTTGATTAGAAATAGATATAGAAATAGCTGCGTGTCGCTCACGAGCGACACGCAGCTATTTCTCCATCATTTTATGCGCCGCCAAGATAGGCTTGTCGTACAAGATCGTTGGTGAGCAAGTTTTTCGCGGTATCGGTCAGGACAATCTTGCCTGTTTGCAGAACGTAGCCTCGGTCAGCGAGGCTGAGTGCCATAGATGCGTTTTGCTCTACGAGGAAAACCGTCACTCCTTCAGAGCGAATACGTAGAACGGTGTTAAAGACCGTTTCCACAAGAATAGGAGATAGTCCCATTGATGGCTCATCCAAACAGATCATGTGTGGACGTGACATAAGCGCACGTGCCATTGCCAGCATCTGCTGCTCACCACCAGACATTGTACCTGCAACCTGCTTCAAACGTTCTTTGATGCGTGGGAATATCTGGCAAACATGATCCATGTCTTGTTTAACCTCGATTCGGTTGCGACGGCTGAACGCGCCCATTTCCAGATTTTCGTAGACAGTCATGCGGGGGAAAATGCGCCTCGCCTCTGGCACAAGAGCCAGACCTGATGTCACGATAGCACCCGTTAGTTTACTTTGAATGGGTTTGCCCTCAAATTGAATGGTGCCACTCTTAGGATGCACAAGCCCAAAAATGGTCTTCATAGTCGTTGTCTTACCAGCAGCATTGGCACCCAGGAGACAAACAATTTCCCCCTGATTGACCTCTAAAGTGACGTTCTGTAAGACGTGGCTGGGGCCATAATACGTATTTACATCGTTCAATTGCAATACGGCGGTCATAATAAACCTCGATTATAGTGTGTCTTCCATCCCCTTGCACATGCTAAGTAAGATGGAATATTTTCGCATTACTCGGCAGTCCCGTTGATAGTGGAAGGTTTCCCAAGATATGCTTCGATAACTTTCTCGTTAGTACGTACCTCTTCGGGAAGACCCTCGGCAATTTTGCGGCCATAGTCAAGCACCGCAATATGATCTGATAGACCCATAGTCACTGCGAGTTTATGCTCGATTAAGAGAATAGTCAGACCTAATTCATCACGTAGGCGACGAATATACTTCACAGCTTCCTCGGTTTCCGTGTCGTTCATACCGGCAGTTGGCTCATCTAGCAGAAGTAGCTTAGGTTTTGCCGCGAGTGCTCTTGCGATCTCGACACGACGCTTTTCTGCATACGCGAGGTTGAGAACGTACTCATCTTGCCGTTCTACAAGAGACGGGCCAAAGAAGCCCAAAAGTTCTACCGCACGTTTGCGAGCCTCTTGCTCTTCTTTTACAACACGCGGTGGGCGAAAGAGTGAACCCAGCACACCTGCTTTGAGTTGCGTATGTTGACCAACCAGCACATTCTCCAATACGGTCATGTTATTGAACAAACGAATGTTTTGGAATGTACGCGCGATACCGCGCACAAGTACCTGGTCAGGATGTAAGCCTGCGAGTGACCTTCCCTGTAGTTGAATGGTCCCCGAAGTTGGACGATAGATACCGGTGATGAGATTAAAAACGGTTGTTTTCCCTGCTCCGTTGGGTCCAATAACACTTACAATTTCTCTTGGTCGGATTTGTAAATTCACACCTTGTACCGCTGTCAGGCCACCGAAGCTCTTGGTAACATTATTCAGTTCAAGAAGCGGCTGAGTAGTAACCTCGCCTGCCTCATCTGTCAGAGTTGCACGTTCAACATTCATGCACTTTCTCCTACTCTTCTGCTGCTCAACTACTCAACATGCGCTTCAGACTCAAATCCCGGTGTTCCAGGTATTGCATCGAGCGAACCTAAATCGACTGCGGCCTCGACGTTAGAGTCAACTTGATGTAGTTCGCGCCGCCGTCTTGCACTGGGTATCAACCCTTCAGGTCGATAGATCATCACAACGACAAGGATGGTACCGAATATGAGATTGCGGATATTCCCAAAGGTAAAACCAGGAATAACTTGACCAATCGCAGCATAAATGGGATGAAAGATGGTGGTTGGATCAGCTCCTAAAGTGTCAAGTTGTGCCAGGATAAACTCGTTAATCGCATAGACAGCAAGCGCACCAACCATAACACCGGGGATACTACCGAGGCCACCAATAACAACCATTGCGAGATAAATCACAGAGTCGTTAAAACTGAAGTCATCTGGTGTTACGCCGCCAAGTTTTGCGGCGTGATATGCACCGGCAATACCTGAGAGAAAAGCACCAGCAGCAAAGGCCAGCAGTTTTGTGTTCACAAGGTTAATACCGGAAGAGGACGCTGCAATTTCATCTTCGCGAATGGCAATCCAGGCACGACCTAAACGCGAATCACGGAGGCGAATGTTCGCGAAGAGTACTAATACAATCAACGCTAGAATGAGATAGTAGTATGGAAGTGCAGTACTCCAGTCAGCACCGGGGAATGCAGGTGGTTGAACACCAACAATACCATTTGGGCCATTTGTGTACTTATCCAATTCCAGAAAGACAATAGGCACAATCTCGCCAAAACCGAGGGTCACAATTGCGAGATAGTCACCGCGCAGACGCAACGTTGGCGCACCGAGTAAAACGCCGAAAAGTGCTGCAATCATTGCGGTGACAATGAGCATCGGCCAAAAGAGCCAGGGTAAGATTTGAATATTGACAGGAATGCCTGTTATGATGGAAAACTGATGTGAACCAACAATACCCCATACATAAGAGCCAATGGCAAAGAACGCTACATAGCCCAGGTCTAGCAAGCCTGCAAAGCCGACAACGATGTTGAGGCCAAGCGCGAGAATGACGTAGTAGCCTGCATCACCATAACCCGCTAAACGACCGTCTGTACCTTGACCGAATAAGAATGGGTCGATGAATGGGTAGAAGAGGACGAAGATGACAAGTAGCGTAATGAAAAAGCGCTGGGCACCTCTGCTACGGAGAGGGAAATCATTTGGTACCAAATCTTTTGCCTCTTCATCGGCTCGGCCTCTGGACAGCACTTCTAATCTGCGACGTAAGCTTACACGAACTCCCCTGCGGCCATTGCCAGCCTCGTTGCTCTCACTGTTCTTTATCTCTTTCGTTGACAGAGTGCGACGCAAGGCAAGTTGCCCACCTAAACGACCAAGAAAATAGCCCACGACAGGAAGTAGAATAGTCCGAACCAGTGCCCAGATGAGAAGGAGAGCAGGCAGAGTGCCAATTGCGAAGAAGACAATATCCGCAATAAGCCATGCAATTGCGAAGGCCGTAGCAAACCAGAAGCTGCCTGCTATCGCACGACTCATAAGTTGACCTCGTTGTACACCATCCAGGGCGGCAAGATGTTCGAGTGGTTGAGGTGCCGTGTAGTTCCACATTGTACGGACACGATTGCGTACATAAAAGTAAATGGGCCAAATAATAGCGCATAGGGCTAAACCAATAATAAGCCCAATGCCCATGACAAGGAAAAGCGGAACAAGAACGAAGACGAGGATGTCTATCCATACCTCAATAGTGCGACGGTGCCCTGTATCTGCTGCGACGAGATAGCCAGCAAGGGTAATCACGATAGCATAAAAAACGATAATAAAGACGGCTGCAAAGACAAGTCCAACAGTATCCTGCTTGGCATTGCCTGAACCAAATAATGTCAGTAGCACGTTATTGACAATTTCTTCGCCACTCCAGATGAAGGTAAAGACTGCAATAGGTACCAGTAGTGCAACAACCCATTTGAGTAGTAGTGGACGCGGAGCAGCCGTAGGAAGAAGCGAACTGGAACGTGTGAGTGTGGACATACCTTATCACCTCATTTCCGACAACGTATATGTACGAATTTGCATCATCTCTATACCTTCTCCGGTGTTTGTTGACCAAGCAGCCCCGAGGGACGAAAGATGAGGATCAAGATCAGTATCGCAAAGATGACCGCTTCGTGCCATGCGGCACCGCCATGTGGCAATATGGTATCAGGGATGAATGTAGACAGAGCATCAATGACTCCGATCAGAACACCACCCAGCATAGCGCCGACGATGTTACCGATGCCACCAACCACAGCGGCGGTAAAGGCAATAAGGCCAAGTGGAAAACCAATATAAAAGAAAGTACTGCCATACTGCAAGCCATAGATAAATCCGGCGGCACCAGCAAGGGCGGCACCGATGAAAAAGGTAATCGTGATCACACGATTTACATTGACACCCATGAGGGCGGCTGCATCACGATCTTGAGCAACTGCACGCATGGCACGTCCTGTTCGTGTCCGAGTGATGAACAACTGCAAAGCTGCCATAAGTACAATAGCAACGACGAGTACCAGAATATTTATACTGCTTATGGTTAAATTCCCTTGATTTGTACTTAAAAGAGTATAGTTAATCTGTGGAAGGACTTGAGGGAATGAAATCAAATTGGCGCCCTTCCACAGCTTTCCTGCATCTTCAAGAATAAGCGAAACACCAATAGCAGAGATGAGCGGTGCGAGCCGAGGTGCGTTACGGAGAGGACGATAGGCAACACGTTCTATCACGATACCTAACACAGCGCAGAAGAGCATGGAACCAAGGCATGCCAGTATCATCACCCCTGCCAGTGCAAAGGGATTGAGATGTGATGCCCCAGAAACACCAAGCAGACCAAGAATAAAAATAGAGACGAGGGTGCCAGCCATAAAAATATCGCCGTGCGCGAAGTTAATCAATTCGATGATACCATAGACCATCGTGTAACCTAAAGCAATCAGAGCATAAATCGCACCTAACACAAGGCCAGCAAGTAATTCTTGTAATAGCAACATATATTTACTTCATTCTCAACTTCCTGAATTTATTGTGTGCTGGAAGATTGAATAATTGGTGTGAGAAGGGAATAGTCAAGCAAATTTTGTGTATCTGCCGACTATTCCCTGTACTGCCCACGCGAGTCACATCGGCATTTTTAATGACTCATCTGACTCACATGGTACAACACGTTACAAGTGTTAAGACAAGGTTACTACGGAAACGGTCTTCCAATCGGGCTTGCCGCTGATAGTAGCAAGTTGGAAAATGGTGATGATCTTGTTTGTAGTATCACCGTTCTTGTCAAAAGTGTGATGGCCGGTAGGACCGGTATAATCAACCTTAGACATTGCATCAATGACCGCTTGACGGAAAGTCTTCGCACCAGCAGAGTCACCATTGTTTTGTGGTGTCTGAGCACCACCTGCCAGAGCAGTTTTTATAGCCTGAATGAGAATTTTAGCACAGTCGTAACCAGCGGCACTATATGCACCAAGAGGTCCATACGTGGCCTGATAGTTTTTGACAAAGTCGGCGGCAGAGGGATTTTTTGTCACATCGACGCTAGCAACGGTACCGTACACTGGACCACCACTCACGCCGAGAGTTGAAGCAAATGTAGGTGTCACGAGACCATCACCACCAGCGAAGGGGGTGTTTTTTAATCCCGCTACCTGCTGCATCTGCTGACGGATCAAGATACCACCAGTAGAGTCGAGACCACCGAAGTAGATCACATCGGGCTTCTGAGACGCAATCTGTGTAAGGAGAGAAACATACGATGTCGTTGAACTCTGCTCGCTACTGCGGCCAAGAATCTTCCCACCTAGTTTCGTCCATTCGCCAGAGAATGTATTGGAGATACCGACACCATAGGTTTCAGCATCATCAATAACGTATGCACTCTTGTAACCGAAAGTTTTGTACAGGTAGTCGGCGTTCACTGGTCCCTGGTGGTTATCAGTTGTCGCAATACGGAAGTACGTTACCTTGCCTGTTGGACGTAAGGTTGGCACATAGTCTGTCGCACCTGTGCAACCAATGTCCGCGCCTTCTTGCGTAAGACACTGATTTGTGTTCGAGGGGCTAATAAGGAGAATCGGGGCCTTATTCGCGATTGGCATTTCACTCTGTGCCACGCCGCTATTAAAAGGGCCGACGACACCAGCGACGAGAGAGTCATCAATCAATGATCTCACGTTTTGTGCGCCAACAGCAGCATCATGAATACCCTTGGCACCAACATCGTCTTTCGCCACAAATACGAACTTGTATCCAGGAACAGTATTGTTTTTGTTCGCCTCATCAACAGCAAGATGAGCACCATTCTCAGCAGGTTTGCCGCTACTGGTATCCTTACCTGAGACTGGCAAGTCTGTGGCAATTTCAATAGTCTTAGAACCAGCAGTAGGGGTTGAGCTGCCACCATTACCTGTAGTACCCGAACCACAGGCGACAAGGAATGCCAATAACAGGGGAATACCCATTATGAGGGCAAAAATACGTGTCATGCGCTTCTGCATAGTGCAGTTAGCCTCCTTCAACATTACTGAAACAACATAAAAACCATATGAATCGAAGAATGCGCTTTTAGAACAAAACTCAAAAACAACATTCATCTTAGGTGTTAATACGTTAGCAACGTTGCAAATCTCACTAATTGATATACAAATTGTTCAGCTACCCTTGCATGCACAAGATATCTTCGTCAACAACGTGTACTTTTAGAACACTGAGATGGCGCAACACCGATTTGTGGTAGGTTCGGAGTCCATCGTAAATAGCTGAGCGGATTATACGCAATCGCGAGACACCTGTCAATAGTGTATTTTTATGCGTAGATGTAATAATTCTCAGGTTTCTCTGTAACTATTGCTTTTTGCATATATATGCGATGCATAATTAGAAGAGTCGATACGTAGTTTACAATACAATCAAAGTTATGCACAAGGGTCGAATGATGATACAAAACTTTTCTCCGCGCGATTTTACGCGACAAGACGAGTCAGATGATAGCAATTTTTATGTTGCACCACGTATGGTTGTTCACATAGACGATGCTGCAATCGCTGCTGTGACGGACACAATTCGTCGCCATGTACCTGAACAGGCTCGCGTTCTTGATATTATGAGCAGTTATCGCTCGCATCTACCCGAGGATGTACACTATCAAGAGGTTGTTGGGCTGGGTATGAACGAGGCTGAACTTCAGGCTAATTCGCAATTGACACGCTACGTCATACATAATCTCAATAAAAATCCACAGTTACCATTTCCTGATGCCTCTTTTGATGCGGTAATCAATACAGTGTCGGTGCAATACCTCAAGCGTCCCGTAGAGGTATTTCGTGAGGTGGCACGAGTAATCAAGCCAGGAGGCGTTTCGTTAGTACATTTCTCGGATAGGATGTTTCCTACGAAGGCGGTGCGTATCTGGTACGAGGGCGATAACGAGAGCCATATCGCGCTTGTACAACGATATTACGAGCTTGCTGGTGGCTTTGCAAAAATCGAGGTTGAGCGACATGTAGACAGGCAGGCATCCTGGTTGCATAGAGGACACGATCCGCTCTTTGTCATCATTGGTACAAAGGCGATGTCATAGGGGCTTTTATTCATAACGCCCTCGTTGACATACACCTCTGGGAAAAGGGCGTTATGAATAAAAGCCCCTAAGCTGCTCTGGCCGATTCAAGAGAAACTAAGCTGGAAATTTGTCTTGGAATCGTTCAAATGCAGCGACGACCTGTGCGTGCGTTTGTGCGAGCGAGCCGCCGTTGTCGATAACTTCATCGACGAGGGAAAGTCGTGGTTGGACAGGAGACTGGGCACGAATGCGTGCATCTGCCTCTTGCTCGCTAAAACCGTTGCGTACAATGAGTCGCGCACGTTCCTGTGCTTCTGGACATACCACGATCCACTTGCTCTGACATAGTGCGCCCGAATTTCCTTCCAGGAGTTTCACAGCGTCGATAATGGCAATTCCTGTTGGGCTAACAAAAGCTAGTTCTTTCATCAGTGCGCCGCCAACGGCAGGATGTACAATACGCTCCAGTCGGCGCATCGCTTCGGCATCTTGGAACACTACGGCTCCCAGTGCCTTGCGGTCAACATTGCCATCAACGTTCATGACAGAAGCACCAAATGTTTCAGCGACGCTGATAGCGATGGGCTGACCAGAAGCATAGAGTGAGTGAACGGTTGCATCTGCATCAATATAGCGTTCAGCACCAAGTTCTACTAACATCTGTCCGACAGAGGTTTTGCCACACGCGATATTGCCTGTCAACCCTAAAACACGCGCCATACTCTAACCTTCCTTGGATACTATAGACAAAGATGACACACATGAGTATATCATATCAATTTATTGTAAATGCCAATATGTCTGATTACTCACAGCACATCCAAAAAGTACCTGTTTTTACCTGTTTCTCCCCGTGCAGAGACGAAGTAGCGTACAATACTTACACGATACAAAAAGTACGCTAGACGCGAGGAAATAGCATGGGCAGACGCCTTGGACTTGTTGTAGGTGTCAATAACTACCAGGATACTATATTTCAACCGCTACAGTTTGCCGAGAATGACGCACGCGCATTTGCACAATGGTTGGTGAATGATAAGGGAGGCAAGTGGGAACCTGCAAACGTACAATATGTCTACGGCGCAAATGCAACAAGAGACCTTGTTGAGTCTCTCACACTACAGCTGTGTCTTTCGGTTGCTCAAGCAGATGATCTCGTGCTTATTTATATTGCAAGCCATGCATTTGTCGATGTCAACAGCGGCAATGGATGTCTTGCGTTGGCCGACACCAAATATAGTGACCCACGAACAGGATTGAATCTCCTTGCACTTGCTCAACAAGTCATAACACGAAGTAGTGCCGCACAAATTGTCTTCATTCTGGACTCATTCCAGACAGAACAGGCATGGAACGCACGGCGTACCGCCCCATTCGATGTGCTACCCCTACTCGGTCCTACGTTACTCACAGGGCTACAACAGCAACGGAATCGTATCTTCATGTGTTCCTGTCGTGGCAACGAGTTCGGTGCTGAAACAGGAGAACGTGGCCTGGGTCAGCTCATGCTGCGTATGATTGTTGGTTTGAGCGGTGCTGCAACCGACACAACAGGAAATAGCACACTCCAAAGCTTGTACACGTATCTTATGAGCGTATTGGGAGAGCAACAACGTCCACAAGTGTTTGGGCAGGCACCTGATCCTATCGTATTGGTTGGAGACATACCTGACAATCAACAACGATTGCAAACGTTTCCTCCGACCAATGCACCATCAGCAACACCATACGAGACACATTCTTCATCACAAGCGGCTCAGGCGCAACAAAGTTTTCACAAGGCGACAGCAACCGCGCAGATGTCGCCCTCTCCGCCACAACAAAATTTGCAGCAAAGTAGCTTACTCCTCGAACAAGCCATGCGGTTGTTTCAGATGCAAAATATGGAGGAAGCATTGCGTCTTACCAATCAGGCATTGCAGTTCACACCTGATAGTAGTTCTGGGCTGACGCTGAAAAGCCAGATTCTTGGTATGATGGGTCGCTTTCCAGAGGCACTCACTACCGCCGATCAGTTGCGCCAAAAAGAACCTAGTAATGCACTTGCCTGGAGTATGGGTGCTGTTCTGCTCTCGAATATGGGACGCAATCAGGAAGCACTCACCGCGATTGAACACTCTCTGGAATTAGACGCTAGCAATCCCGAAAGTTATGCCATCAAAACAAACATTATGTCCAGTATCGCAGTGGCACAAAACAGTGGTAAATCACCTCCTAAAAATGGGTTGATCGCTTCTGAGAAGAGACGTGGCTGGCCTATGTCCTTCTTTGTAGGAGCTATCGTTCAGTTGGTCGGTCTCATGTTAGGCATTGCTGGTGGATTACTACCGGTAGCGCGTCCAACGCTACCAATCGCATTGTCCTTCCTCTTAGAGAGTGGAGGATTGGCGATTTTATGTGTCAACGCTGCGCGTAGCTCGTATCTCTATGGTTTTCTCCGTGTCTTCGTCACACTCATCTTCAGTTTGCTAGCGGCAGCCATACTCGGCATAAGTATTGGCTATCGACCAGTATACAGGCAGATTATTGTTGAGCTACAAGCTCATACAAGGCTATTACAACCACTCATCTTTTTAGGGGGATGGCTGATAGTGGCGGCGGTTTTGCCGCTTTTGTTGGCGATTATTGGGTTTATAAGCGGTGTGATAGTAGGTGTGCGAAGAAGAAAATAATTCGTCGTTTCCCAACGGGCGACCAGAAGGGTCGCTCCTACTATACACGGTGATGTACTCTGGGAGCGGTGGTATGTATGGTAGGGGCGACCCTTCTGGTCGCCCGTTGGATTAGTTCCATTACCATAGCATTTTCTTAATCCACATAATCACGCTCCTACATCATCCGCAACGCGTTCCCATTCGGTAAACAGTTCGTCTACACGCTCTTTAGCTTGTTCGTAATCGGCTGATAACTGCGTAAGCTGTTCAGCATCGGCATGGAGAGCAGCTTCTGACAGGGCAGCTTCTATAGTCTTCACCTGTCCCTCGACCTTCTCGATGTCACGCTCCACATCCTCTACGGTACGAGTCTTTGTTTTGGGAGCCTTTTTATTGCTTGATTTTGTAACTGGCTCAGACGGTTTCGCGGTAACAACGGTTTTCTTAGCTACTGGGTCGGGTACGTCGAGCAGAATTGGCTGCTTCTTCGTGCGATAGTCGGTGTAGTTGCCCATATAGGGGATCAACACGCCATCTTCGATGGCCCATACTTTTGTGGCGAGGCTATCAATGAAGTAGCGATCATGCGAGACAAACAGTAACGTACCATCAAAATCACTGAGAATCTCTTCAAGGAATTGACGTGATTGCAGGTCGAGATGGTTTGTCGGCTCATCGAGAATGAGAAGGTTGGAGCCTTGCAATGTCAATTTTGCTAAGGCAACACGGCTACGCTCGCCACCACTCAAAGAGCCAATTGCCTTGAACACATCATCACCGGAAAAGAGGAAACGTCCCAGAAAGCCACGCGCCCCCTCTTCGCTCAAGAAGCTCACCTGTCGGATTTCGTCGATAACGGTACGCTCATAGTTGAGGCCCGCGTGTGTCTGCGAATAGTAGCCGACGCGCACGCCGTGCCCAAGCTGTGCCTGCCCAGCAATTGGCTGTAATTCACCAATCAATGTGCGTAAGACTGTTGTCTTGCCCGCCCCATTGGGGCCAATAAAACCAACACGGTCGCCGCGCAACAATTCCAGGTCCGCGACACGCACTAATACGGTAGGCTCTTCGCTCCTTTGTGGGTCACGTCTTGCACCACCACCATAGCCAACGGCTAATTTGTGCGTCGAGATGACAACCAGACCGCTATCAGTGGCAGAAGCAAACTGGAAATGCAATTCTGGAAAATCTTGAGGGCGTTCGACACGCTCAAGACGATCTAGCAACTTCTGTCGGCCGCGTGCCTCTTTGCTACGCTGTCCTGCTTTGTAGCGACGAATGAACTCTTCGGTATGAGCAATATGTGCCTGCTGCGCCTCATATTCGCGTGCTTGTCGCTCCATACGCTCTTCGCGTAAGCTGAGATATTTTGTGTAGTTCCCCGGATATTCCTCAATACGTCCAAAAGCCATCTCGATGGTACGCGACACGACTTTATCGAGGAAGTAGCGGTCATGTGCCACGATGACCATTGCCCCCTTCCAACCTAGAAGGTAAGTTTCTAACCATTCAAGGGCAGCAAGGTCGAGATGGTTTGTTGGCTCATCCATCAACAATACATCCGGTTCCTGTAACAGGAGTTTACCAAGTGAGGCGCGTGTTTGTTGTCCACCGCTGAGCTGAGTGACGGGAGCTTCCTGTTGCTCACGCGTGAAGCCAAGACCATCGAGTACCTGCTCGACACGATTTTCATAGGTATAGCCACCAGCATGTTCGTAGCGAGACTGCAAGTCGTCGTAACGCGCCAACAACGTCTCGTACAATGCTTTATTCTCTTGCACACTGGAAGAAGATATCTCTTGCGCCAGTATGCTTAGCTCTTGCTCCCAGGAGCGTAGGTCTGAGAAGACCGTCAACAGTTCTTCGTGCAGCGTGTTGCGTGGCTGAAAATCGACATATTGTGTGAGATAGCCAATGCGTGTGTTACGTGCAACCGAGACGGTGCCTTCGTCGGGTTCTTCTCGATGGGCCAATATATTTAGCAACGTGGACTTGCCAGCACCATTTGGTCCAACCAGTCCAATATGATCATGCTCGTTAATTTGAAACGTGATACCTGCAAAGATACGCTCCGCGCCAAACGACTTCCCCACTTCTATACAACTAATAATTGGCATACAACTTCACCTGAAAATTTCTTTTGTACTGTATTCTCTGGTACGTTACCATAGAACTGTTCCTATTGCAAGAGAAAGATACGTGAACAGTTGGCGTAGGATATATGATATGGTATACTCCATACTACAAAACGTTCTCCGCAGAAAGGATGATGAGAGGTGGCGAAAGAGCAGTCACTGGATAATCTTTGGTTGGCACAGATACTATTTGATCTTGGAGGAGTCCAATTTGGAAATTTTACGGTGAGCGAGTCCGCCGTGAGTTCGCCAATTTTCATCAACCCCAAGGTTCTTATTAGCAATCCAACCGCACTAAGTGTTGCAGCAAAACTTATACAACAGGAAATCAATCTAGCGCAATCGTTGCGCCGTGCACGTGTTCACCCCTTCAACTTGGTCGCAGGAGTACCAGTGGGAGGTCTCATTCTGGCGTCTGCCTATTCGCTAGAGACTTCGACGCCGATGATCTATGCTCGTATCCGCCCGGAAGGAACGGGCAAGCGCGGCATTGAAGGCCGTTATACGAAAGGTGACACCGTCCTTATCATCGACGATCTCATTACAAGGGGAAGTAGCACACAGGAAACCGCGACACTCCTAGAAGAAAATGGTTTGAAGGTGAAGGACGTTATCGTTCTCATCGACCGTGAACACGGTGCTGCTGAACGTCTACGCCAGCATGGATACAATCTGATGAGTATTCTAAGATTGGACGTGATGCTTACGCATTATGTGTCCAAAGGACTTATTTCAGAAGAAACATACCGTGCCTGTGCCGAGTATTTGCATAGCAAGCAAGGCGAAAATCACAACAACGCATAAGAAGCCAACGGACGCCCACAAGGGGCTACCCTACTATACTCTTCAAAGCATGCGAAGCACGCAAAACCGTCATATAGTAGGGTAGCCCCTTGTGGGCGTCCATTCGCGTATACCCGTTCCTTCTTTCGTGCCTTAGCGTGGCAGTTCAGACAATGGGCCATCCTTCTGAGGGATGTATGGTCCACCGTTGATTGGTTGCTGTTTGGCCTCTGGCTGGCGTTTCATCATGTTCACCATCGGCTCGATCAAGTCCATCGGTAATGGGAAGATGATGGTCGAGTTCTTCTCAACGGCAATCTCGGTCAAGGTTTGGAGGTAGCGGAGTTGCATCGCGTTCGGTTGGCTCGCGATGACCCCAGCGGCCTTTGCCAACTGAGCCGACGCCTGGAACTCACCTTCTGCATGAATAATCTTAGCGCGTTTCTCACGTTCCGCCTCAGCCTGTTTTGCCATTGCGCGTTGCATCGTTATGGGTAGCTCTACGTCTTTGATTTCTACTGCCGTCATCTTTACGCCCCAACGCTCAGTATGCTCGTCGATAATCGTTTGCAAATCCTGGTTGATTTTGTTGCGCTGTGACAATATCTCGTCAAGTTCTGACTGACCTAACACATTACGCAACGTTGTTTGCCCAATCTGCGTGGTCGCCTGGACGAAGTTCATCACGTTGACGACAGCCGCAACAGGATCGACAACATAAAAGTAAAGCACAGCAGTCACTTTAATCGTAACGTTATCGCGTGAAATCACCTCTTGTGGGGGTACCGTCAGCGTCACGATACGCAAGTCAACCTTGACCATACGAGAGATGAACGGCGGCACTAAAAAGACACCTGGACCTTTTGCCCCAGTCAAGCGTCCGAGAACGAAGATTACACCGCGCTCGTATTGCTGTACAATACGAATAGCTGAGAGCATTAGAAAGAGCGCGATAATGACAATGACACTAATTATAATCGCGACGATAGGATCCATGAGCATTTCTCCTTCTTGTAAAACAACATTTACTTGAGCATCTGAATAGCTTGCGTATCACTACTTAATACAGAACCTAGAGGCTGAACATGCAGCCGCAGTCCCTCTACAGAAACTATTTGCAGCTTTGACCCAGGATCGGCAGACATAGTAGGGTCATCTAGGATAGCCGCCCAATTCTCACCACCATAGCTCACGCGTCCCTCTGGTAAAAGAGGCGTTCGTGCGATAACGGTGACACCGATCATGCCTTGTACACCTGTCGTAATATTCATCTTATGTAGACGTAAGGCAACTCTCGCCAACATAATGCCAACGATGCCAACAATACCTGCGACACTATAAACGACTAGAGGATTGAGATATGCCCCATCGTGTGTGCCCCCACTATTGAAAAAGAGCAATGCCCCAACAATAAGAGAGATTACAGCACCGACCGTCAGCACACCATGTCCAGGTAGCTTCACGTCAAGAACAAGCAAAACAGCCGCCAGAAGCATCAAGACCAAGCCAGCCCAATTCGGCGATAAGGCTGTCGCCATAAAGAGAAAAAGCAGTAGAGCGAGGGCACCTATCACACCTGGAAATATGGCACCGGGATGAGCTAGCTCAAAGTAAATACCGAGCATCGCAACAACAAACAGTAAAAAAACAGTGTTTGAATTGAGTAGCAATGCGTATAATGCGCCGATGTCCATGTCATGTCCCTCCAGGCTTACGGGTAAGATGCTCTATAAGAAAACTTTCTTAACGAAATTCATAATAACCGTTCGCTATTTATAATATAACATATTGCTATTATCTTTGTCAAGGTTTTTGCTCATAAATTTTATGTTGTAAGATGAAAGTGGGATTTCTGGTAACAATACGATTTTCACTACTCATATACAGACGAAGGAAAGATAATGCAACCAAAACCGGAGCGTTTCGACACCTATTATGCTGAAGCATTCAAGGATCGTCAAGTGGTCGATGCATACCGTTATCGCCCACCCTATCCACCAGAAGTATTCGCTATTCTCACAGGTCTGATTACTGACAAGCCGCGTACTGTACTCGATGTAGGGGCGGGTACTGGTGACATAGCACGAAACATGGTTATGCATGTTAAGCGCGTCGATGCCGTTGATTTTTCGCAACATATGATCGAGGAGGGTAAGCAACTTCCCAATGGTGATTCCCCTAACTTACACTGGCTCTATGGCAAGGTGGAAGATGTGCCGCTTACACCACCCTACGCGCTTATCACGGCTGGCTCAAGCATTCACTGGCCCGACTGGACAATAGCCTTTCCGCGTTTTCACACTATGCTTACCCCGAACGGCTTGCTCGCGCTGATCTATCGCAGGACATTAGCCATGCCGTGGAATGACGAATTAAGGAAACTACGTGCTGAATTTGCCCTACGCCGCAATCATACCGGGGCTGATGCAATAAACGAGTTAGAGAGACGCGGTTTTTTCCAAAAGCAAGGGGAGAAAGAGACTGCTCCTGTACCTTTTGTGCAGTCGGTTGACGGTTTTGTCGAGGGCATACATTCGAGAAGTAGCTTTGTGAAGGAACGCATGGGAGAACAAAAGGCGGCTGACCTCGATCAACAAGTACGCACGCTTCTGCTGCGCTATCATAGCGATGGTATCCTGCCCTTACAAGTCGTGGGTACAGTGACATGGGGTAAACCATTGGAAGGAAATAGATAGTGAGCGACTTACTGGAAGTATCGTGTAACTGGGTCAAAGAGCATTACGGGAAGCATGCCCTGCATCTGCTCAAGGCCGAGGAATGGCTACAACGTATCGATCCTAACGCGACAGAGGCGATGCGATTGGCGACCGTCACACATGATATGGAACGAGCCTTCCCAGGACTGGACAGTCCAAAGCAATATCCCGATCTTGGTCCAGATGACCCAATTTACAATAGGGAACATTCGGAACGTTCGGCACGTATTGTCAGCGATTTTCTGCGTACACAACATGCACCCGAAGTGTTGGTGACAGAGGTCGCTGACCTTATACGTGTGCATGAAATGGGCGGTTGGGAAGAGGCCGACTGGGTGCAAGCGGCGGACAGCCTCAGTTTCTTAGAGGTCAATATTGATTTTTTCCTGGACCGCATCGACGCACCCAATGACAACTGGAACGCAAAAAGCGTGCGTGCAAAGTTCGACTGGATGTATCAGCGTATCAAACCAGTAGAGGCAGGGGGGTTGGCGTTGCCGTTGTATGAGAGTGCGATACAGAAGCTACAAGACAAGCAAAATGTAAGCATCTCTCGACAGAATGTATAACATACATGGAAATTGCCAGCAAAAATCTTTTTGCTGGCAATTTCCATGTGTTGCTCACTACTATAGAGACGCATTGACGCGAGTTTTTGTCTTTGTATCACGAGGGCGAAACATTTGTCCGCCTATACGAGTAAGAAGTCGGCGTGGGACAAAACGGACAGTCAATGCGGTAAAAGCGTTGGTCTGTCCGTCGATAACAACGGTGCGTCCTTGCTCAAGTGCTTGTAGAGCTGTTGCTATAACTTGCTCCGCAGTTCGCCTACGACCAACTGCGGCCCCTTCGTCTGCAACTTGAAAAAAATTCGTCTCGGTGGCACCGGGGCAGAGGGCGAGAAAACGAACGCCACGTTTTCGGTATTCTTCTGAAAGAGCTTGCGAAAATGATAACACAAAAGCCTTACTTGCCCCGTAAACAGCCATGTAAGGTACTGGTTGAAACGCAGCAGTTGAGGCTACGTTTATTACCGCTCCTTCTCCTCGTGCAACCATAGATGGTAAGAAGGCATGAGTCAAAGCGACAACTGAGGCTACGTCAACCATAATCTCTTCTTGCTCGCGTTCGGATTCAAGCGTTTCAAAGAAACCGTGCGTCGCAAATCCTGCATTGTTGATAAGTAAATCGACGATAAGTTCACGTTGCTCAACCGCTTGTTGAATGCGCTCAGCCTCACGCGCTTGACTCAAATCAGCGACAATCACTTCCGCATGCACATTATGTTGTTCAGAAATCTCTTTTGCTAGTGCGCGAAGACGTTCCTCGGAGCGTGCGATGAGAATAATGTTCATACCCCGCTCAGCTAAAGCATGAGCAAACGTCAAGCCGAGTCCCGACGAAGCACCTGTAATGAGGGCTGTTTTTCCTTTGTAAGTAAACATAATTGGTAGCTCCTTCTGAATTTTCTCTAATTTTGTAACACCTTTACTAAAAAGAAACATTGTTACCAATATAAAAACATGAACGACTATACAACGAATAGGTAAGCATGAAACGTGCTATCGCGAAAACTCGTCTGGAATAAGCGACGAAACAACCGCACGTATTATGCGATTAGATACATCTCTAGCATCTTCAAGTGTTGCAAAATGCCCCAGAAGTTGGAGACTTGCAACACCATGTAAAGATGCCCATAGCGTCTTAGCGATAATTCCTGCATCATCTTTCGCAAGTATGTCCTGATCCATATATCGTTGTACGACTTCTACGAGCATCTCAAACGCATTGGTTGCCATATGAATACTTGTATCACTGGGATGAAAGTTTGGAATTGCGCCGCCGAACATTACTCCATAAAAACCAGGGTTTTCAAGCGCAAAGTTCCAATAAGCCCACCCCATAGCATAGAGATATTCTGCTGGATCATCCGCCTTTGGTACTCGCGCGAGTGCCTGTTGCAAACGTTCACAGCCCTCAACATACAAGGCATTCGCTACGCCGTCCTTCCCATGAAACATGGTATAGAGTATTTTGGTCGAGCAATCTAGCTCCTGTGCAATACGACGTACAGTAAGGGCGTCCGGCCCTTCTTGCACCAGAAGACGACTTGCTGTCTCTATGACATTGCGACACAATAGCTCTCGCCCCTGCTCACGAGTTTGTTGATATGTATATGTTATATTGTTTCTATTTGGTAACATCGTTTCCACGCTTTAAGTCTAACATATAGATAGGCTCATTGTCAAGACCACAAGTGAGTAAGTGCAGGGTCTGAAAATTATTGCTAGGCAAGAGGCTCCGAAAGCTGATACGATGGAATTACCAAATTTCATCCCAGTGAGAAGGAGCCTCTTGCTATGTATTCTACTGCACTTCCCTTCCCTGTGTCC
>JAABUX010000311.1_pt1 | contig 82912 bp, 73 predicted proteins | sample 5561851 | NCBI WGS metagenome assembly JAABUX01 (sample SAMN10711883, study PRJNA513361) | rock metagenome | isolation source: Antarctica rocks | place: Antarctica: Victoria Land, Richard Nunatak red sandstone | collected 2016-01-03 | reverse complement strand
GAGGACGAAAGCTACGGCCTGCTCCTTATACTCAGGAGTGAAAGCCCTGCGCGTCGAACCCATTTCTTATTCTCCCGACACATCGGGCAGTTTACTCGAGTGTCCACCAAAGCGGGTACGGTCCAGATCTCCTACATCGGCAGCAAGCCGGTACAGCGCTACGAACTCCAGGGCATCACCACCGGCGCCCGCGACTTCCAAGTCAACCTCCCAGCCGGCCTGCCGACCATCGACGAAACCCAGCACCCCGACAACCTCAGACACGCCCGCCACTGAACCACCCAACCCGAACTCGCTGCTCGTCCACGCGCTACTCCGGCACGGGCGCCGCTGTTTGATCCGCAGGACGCCGGGCCGCTGTTGCGGGGGCTGAACGTGCCGCGCCGGTGCCGGCTGCTGGCCGACGCCTACGGGATGTCCGGCACTGACCGGGCCACGGTGATCGAGGTGGCCATCATGCGCACCCGCTGATCCTGGTACCTGATGAAGCGGCGCGCCGAGCGCGACGGCGGCTGCTGGCGGCGAATGTGGGACGAGGGCGTCGGCGACATCATCAAGCGGCGAGAGGCGTGGCTCGATGAGAACGCCGCCGCGCTGCACGTAGCACTCACCGCGGTGAGTGCCTAGTTCTGAGCGGCGCAACAACCTGGGTGGTATCACTTGCGCAGCGGACCGTGGTGTTATTCACTCGCCGCCTGGTGCGCAGAGGCGCGCCCGCACCGGGCTTGGGCGACCAGCCGGCGACCGCGGGACGATCAGACATCGCCGGGCACGCCGCGCGGCCGAGCCCGACTGTCACTCGGGCCGCGTACGGTCGGTCTCATGCCGCCGCTGCCTCGCCTGACCGGCCGAGAGGTCCTTCGGGCTCTCGGTCGGCTGGGCTGGGTGGTCGTGGTCCAGAAAGGGTCTCATGCCCAGCTCAGGCACCAGACCCGCAGCGGCCGCGTGACTGTGCCTCTGCATGCGGGTGAGACCATCGGACCTGGTTTGCTTCGGTCGATCTTAAACCAGGCAGGCGTCAGCATTGAGGAATTCCGGACCGTCATGTGACAGAATGAAGCCGATGCGCACTTACACAGTCGTGGTGGAACCTGAGGAAGGCGGCGGCTACTTCGTCGTAGTCCCGGCGCTGCCAGGGTGTTTTACGCGTGGCAGCACTCTCGAGGAGTGCCGGGAGCGGGCCGTCGAGGCCATCGGAGTTCATATTGCCGGGCTGCAGGCCGATCGCCAACCGGTTCCCGAAGAGATAGGCGTACCACAGTTGCTGGCCGTGACGGTCGCAGCCTGATGGCCCTCGGGCCGCTGGCGCTGCCGTTCGGCTTGGCGCGATGGCGGCGCCTGGGGACCTCGGGGACTGCGGCTGCCCATAGGGCCGGGTTGTGCTCGCATAGCCTTACAGCCCGATGCTCCCTATCGTCGCCAGCGTGAATTATCTGTTGTCTGCCCGTAAAGGTCGCTGGGTGAGATCAGGGCTAGGCTGGGCCCGGCGGCGGAGCGCAGGTCGGCGCTGAACCCAGCGGCGGAGTAACAGGCCAGCGCGCAGTCGCTGATGTCGAAGCTGGCCGCGAGCAGGTCGCGCGCCCGGGCCAGCCGCGCGGTGTGCTGCCGGTTCATCACCTGGCCCCACTTGACCTCCCCGAGGGAGAGTAGCCGCCGCGGACGTCCCGATTCGGGTGGCGCGAGCACGGCGACGTCGACCTCGATCTGGGTCCGGTTCGCCGAATCGTTCACGATGCCCGCGCCGACCTCTCCGACAGGGACACCGAACAGGTCGGAGCCAGCCTGCATGGCGAAGGACCGGCATAGCGACTCGAAGTGCGGCCCGACAACACGGCTGAGAAAGTCGGACTGCCGGTCGCGCCAGACGGTCTCGGCGTGTCCCGCCTCCAGCCGGTACCACTCGGGACGCATCACGACCTCGTAGAAGGTGATCAGTGGCTCGGTCACCCGGTAGAGCGATCTGCCCCGGCGGAATACGTCGGCTTCCTTGGCGACCAGCGCAGCGTCCTCGAGCACGTTGAGCGGATGGGTGAGGTCGGCGGACTTGCGGCCCACGAAGCTGGCGATGGCGCCGTTGGTGCGGTTGCCGTCCGCGATAGCGGCCAGCACCGAGTGGTAAAGAGCCGGATCCCTGATCTCGGTTTCCTCCGCCAAGAGGTAGCGCGCCTCCCGGAAGAGCGGACTCTGCGGGTTCAGCACAGTGCGCAGCAGCCATGCGTCGAAGTCGCCGCGCCCAGCTGGGACGTCGAAGGCCGCCAACTCACGGCGGTAGGCGGGCGTGCCGCCGACCACGGAGTGCAGCATTACCGCGAGTTCCGGGTCGGCGGTACCCCAGAAGCGTGCCGCGTCCCGGTAGCCGAACGGGTGCACGAGCAGTTCAAGGGAGGCCCTGCCGCGTAGCGGGGCATGTCCCGCGAGCAGGTCGCCCATCACGGACATAGCAGACCCGCACAGGAGCAGCCGGACAGAGCTCCGCTGCCCACTGCCGCCCGGGCCAAGTTCGCGCTGGATGATTGACGGCAGCGACGGGCTTGCTTTGACCAGGAAGGGGAATTCGTCGATCACCGCGACACGGGGCTGTGTCGTGATTGCGGCGAAGAGCAGCGCGATCGCGTCGTCCCAGTTCTGCAGCGGACGGCTGACGCTGACGCCCTGACGGACGAGCGCAGCGGTGAACGCGCGCAGGCTGACCGCCTCGGTAGCCTCCACGGCCGGGAAGTACAGGCCCCCAATGGCAGCGGTAACAGCCTCAAGAAGGAAGCTCTTGCCTTGCCGCCGGCGCCCGCTGACCACGCCCAGCATGGCTGCCGGGTGCGCGTTCTGCGCGAAGGCATCGAGACCCGCCCACTCGCGCTCCCGGTCGAAGATGTGCTCCGGCTTGGCTGTCACCGTACCTCCGAGGTCCACTGTGACTCACAAGGCAAAAGTGTAGTTTTGAACACTATACTTTTGCATCATCTCTCAGGGGCACCGGCCGTCACGGCCGGCGCCCCGATGAGCGCCTACAGTGTTGCCGTGCTCCGCCCCGGTTGCGTCCCTCCCGCCGGGCTGGTCGCCGAGGCTGTTACAGCGGTGCCGCTGTCCGCTGCGAACGTCGATCTCGACTACGCCGCCTATATGGCCAGCCCGGACATCATTGGCACGCATAGTGACGGACGGTGGCCGGTTGACGGTTTCACGTTGGAGCAAGACGCGAAGGAGGTCGCTGTCCACGAGGCCGACCATGCTGCCGGTGTTGCCTTCACGTTCCTTCTCGGTGATCCGCATTGCCGTCAGTCCGTCGGCTGCCTGTATCTGCGCCCGCTCCACCCCTACCTTGACCGGGCCGGTGCCACCGCCAGTACTCGCCGCGCATTCCCGGACGCTTCTGCGCTGGTCACCTTCTGGCTCCGCCAGGATCGCCAGGAACTCGCCAGGCCCGTCGCAGCGGCAGTTAGCTCCTGGCTCCTCGCCGAGTGGCCGCTGGATGCCTGCGTCTTCAGGATCCTGCCGGATGAGCAGTCCAGCCGGGCAGCGCTGGAGGGACTCGGCCCGAGACGGGTGGCCCTGAACCTGCCCGGGGAACACCGTCCCTACCTGTGGTTCCAGCCGGGTTCCAGGACCTGACATAGGCCGAGCCGCTGGCAAACCATCACGTTAACTGGCGGCGGCACCGGCGTGCCGATCCGCCGGACCGTTGTGTGTGGCGAAACGGTCCCCGGCCGCCGGGCTGGGCGACCGGCGGCCCGGGCGGTAGCCGACTAGGGCCGCGGCTAGCAGCCGCAGGCGGCGCCGTCGGCCGGCGCCATGATCGACGGCGGGGCAGCCGCGTCCCGGAAAATGCCGGAGCCGCGAGTGGCTCCCGACAGCGTGTCGGCCGCGAGGACCACCGCGGCCGCCGTCCAGCTGCTCTGCTCGGCGGGGAAGTGGGCCTGGTTGACGAACTGCCAGCCGGTCCAGTACGCGCCGCCGGGGTCCCGCAGCTGCTGGATCTGCGCCAGCAGGTCCAGGGCCCGCCCGCGGTCGCCTGCGGCGTCCAGCGCCATCGCGAGCTCGCAGGTCTCGGCGGCGGTAACCCAGGGCTGGTCACTCACGCACCGCGCGCCGAGGCCCGGCACCACGTAGGTGTCCCAGCCGGCCGCTAGCCGCGCCGCGGCTGCGGCGCCCCGCACCGGGCCGCCGAGCACCGGGTAATACCAGTCCATCGAGTACCGGCTCTTGTCGGCGAAGCCCTCCGGATGGCAGGCCACCGCGTGCCCGAGCTGACCGGCCGCGAGCTCCCATTCCGGCTGCGCGTCTCCCAGGTACCCGGCGAGCGCGATCGCGCAGCCCAGGCTCTGGAAGATGCTCGAGCTGCCGGTCAGCAGCGCGTAGTCAGCCGGGGTCCCGTCAGCGCGCCGCAGCCAGCGGATCTCGCCGCGCGGCACCTGCAGTCCGAGGGCGAACTCGATGCCGGCCCGCACTGCCGGCCACATCAGCTCGGCGAACGCGGCATCCTCAGTGACCAGCAGCTCGTGCCAGACGCCAACGGCCGGGTAGGCGGCATGATTGCTCTCGGTTGCCGCCTCGATGATGGCCCCGCCGGCGGCCCGTTTCGGCCACGATCCGTCGCGGAGCTGCGAGGCGCGCAGCCACTCGTAACCGCGCCGTGCCGGTCCGCGCAGCCCGCACGCGCTCAGCGCCATCAGGCACTCGACGTGATTCCAGGCGTCGACGTGCCCGTCCGGCCAGCCGACCGCACCGTCGGCCTGCTGCATGGCCGCGATGCTCCGGCCGGTGGCCACCACCTGGTCCGCGGTCAGGATCCCGGCCACTTCCGGAAGCAGGTGACGGGCGCGCGCCGCGGTGTCAGGCCGCGGCATAAGCCCCGCGCCCGCCGCGGGCCGCGTGCCGGCCGGGCCGCCTGCGGCTGTCCGGCCGCCGGGCGGTATGCCCGCCAGCAGGAACCTTGTCGGCATACACGACGATGCTCTTGCCGATCAGCGGGTTCAGCGCGCGCTCGGCGAGCCGGGTTACAGCAGGCCGCTGCATGATGTCCCAGACCAGCATCCGGTGGTAGGCGCTGGCCAGCGGATGGTCATCGTCGTGCACGCCGACCGCGCATTTCAGCCACCAGTAGGGCGAGTGCAGCGCATGCGCGTGGTGCGAGCCGCGCACGGTCAGGCCGGCTCGGGTTAGCTTCGTCTCCAGCTCGCGGCGGGTAAAGATCCGCAAATGGCCGCCCGCGGTGTTGTGATAGTCGTCGGACAGCCGCCAGCAGATCCGTTCCGGCAGCCAGGCGGGAACCGTCACCGCTGCCATCCCGCCCGGTCGCAGCACCCGGGCTATCTCGTTCATGGCGGACTGGTCGGCCGGGATGTGCTCGAGCACCTCCGCGGCGATTACCTTGTCAAACGAGCCGTCGGGAAAGGGCATGGCGGTCGCGTCGCCTGCCACGGCAGCTGCCGGGCCGCCCGGCGGGGCGCCTGCTGCCTGCATCATGGCCGTGCACATGGCGCTGACCGCACGCAGCTCAGTCTCGCTGGTGTCGAGCGCGATTACCCGGGCGCCGCGCCGCCGGGCCTCGAACGCATGCCGGCCGGCGCCGCAGCCCAGGTCCAGCAGCAGCTCACCGGGTCTGACCGGCAGCCGGGCGAAATCAACGGTCAGCAACGGCCGGCTCCGTCGATGGCACGCTGGTACTCACCGGCCGTGGCCCGGGCGACCGCCGGCCACGCGAAGCGCTCCCGGACCCGCAGCAAGCCGGCCGCGGACAGCCGCCGGCGCTCGGGCTCGGAGTCATGCAGTCGCAGCAGGGCCGCCGCGAGCTCTTCGGGATCACCGGGGGTCACCAGCAGCGCGGCGTCGCCGGTCACCTCGGGCAGCGCGCCGGCCCTGCTGGCGATCAGCGGCGTCCCCGATGCCATGTGCTCCACCGCGGGCAGCGAGAAGCCCTCGTACAGCGACGGGACGACGGCGACCTGGGCGCTCGCGGCCAGCTCGGCCAGCTCGGTATCACTGATCCCGCTGACGAACTTCACCTTGCCGCCGAGGGCAAGCTCGCCGACGAGCTGCCCGGTCGGCCCGCGAGGATCGGCGTGGCCTACGACAGTGAGCGTCGCGTCCTGTTCGGTAGCAAGCTTTGCAAACGCCCGCAGCAAGGTGGCGACCCCTTTAAGGGGCGAGTCCGCGCTGGCTACCGCGACAATCCGGCCCGCGACGCGGGGCGCCGGACGGGGGTGGAACAGCCGGGTATCCACGCCGAGCGGGATGACCCGGACGCGGTCCGGCGGCACCCGGAAATCGCGGCAGATGTCCGCCCGGCTGGACTGGGAGCCGGTAAGCACCGGCCCGACGCGGCGCGCCACCTGGCCCTGCATCCGGACGAAGGAGTACCAGCGGCGCTTGGACAGCCGGGACAGGCCCCTGGCGGCAGCCAGCTCGATCCGCCGGTCCACGCTGATCGGATGATGAATGCTGGTGACCAGGGGCAGGCCGAGGCGGCTGATCCCCAGCAGGCCGTAGGCCAGCACCTGGTTGTCATGAACCACGTCGAAGTCACCGCGCCGGGCCGACAGCGCCCGCAGCGCCCGCAGGCTGAAGGTCAGCGGCTCCGGGAACGCCCCGGTCCGCATCGCGGCGACTTCGAGGGCGTCGATCCAGTCGCGGTACTCCCGCAGATGCGGCGTGCGGAACGGGTCATCGTCCCGGTACAGGTCCAGGCTGGGCAGCGTGCGCAGCAACGGGCCCGGCTCAAGGTCAGGATAGGGCTGACCGGAGAACACCTCGACGTGGTGACCGAGCGCGGCCAGTTCGCGGGACAGATGCCGCAGGTAGATGCCCTGCCCGCCGCAGTGCGGCTTGCTGCGGTAGGACAGCAGCGCAATCCGCAGCGGCCGGCCTGCCGTTACCGGTTCCGGCGCGGTCTGCCGGGCGGAAAGGGTGCTCACGCAGGTTGCGCCTCCTCGGCTGCCGCTTGGCTTCCCGGTCATGCCCTGCTTGCCGATCACCTAGTCATGCTCGCGCGGACCCGTCGGGGAGCGAACACTACCAGCCGGGTACCGGCTGGTAATGAGCGCGCCCGCCCGGCCTGCCCCGGCCGGTCGGCGCCCCCCGGCGCCCCCGGGCAGGCCGACGACAGAGTCGCTGGTAGCCGTGTCGGTAAGCTGCCGCGTGGTAGGCATGGCCACCGCGGCGCCAACCTGATGAGCGGAGGCAGACGCTGACCCGACGAGCGCTGATCACGGGGATTACCGGGCAGGACGGCTCCTACCTGGCCGAGCACCTGCTGGCGCAGGGCTATGAGGTGTGGGGTCTGGTCCGCGGCCAGGCGAACCCGCGGGTGCGCCAGCTCCGCCAGCTGCTCGGTGACATCCGGCTGGTCCGCGGGGACCTGCTGGACCAGGGCAGCCTGATCTCCGCGGTTGAGCGGGCGGCGCCGGACGAGGTCTACAACCTGGCGGCGATCTCGTACGTGCCGATGTCGTGGCAGCAGGCCGAGCTGACCGGCGAGGTCACCGGCCTGGGCGTGCTCCGGGTGCTGGAGGCGATCCGGGTCTGCAGCGGGGTCAGCGCGTCGCGCAGCCCGGCGCGCGGGCAGGTCAGGTTCTACCAGGCATCCTCGTCGGAGATGTTCGGCATGGCGCGGCAGTCCCCGCAGAGCGAGCAGACCCCGTTCCATCCGCGCAGCCCGTACGGGGTGGCCAAGGCCTACGGCCATTTCCTGACCCAGAACTACCGTGAGTCGTACGGCATGTTCGCGGTATCCGGGATCTTGTTTAACCATGAGTCGCCGCGGCGCGGTGCCGAGTTCGTCACCCGGAAGATCTCCCTCGGGGTCGCCAAGATCAAGCTGGGCTACGAGCGGCAGCTGCGGCTGGGCAACCTGTCGGCGCGGCGCGACTGGGGCTTCCCGGCGACTACGCCCGCGCCATGCACCTGATGCTCGGCCGGGACGCACCGGACGACTACGTGATCGGCACCGGCGTCACGCACTCGGTAGCGGAATTGCTGGAACGCGCATTTCGGGCCGCCGGGCTGGACTGGCGCGACCACGTGGTGACCGATGCGGCTTTCATCAGGCCCGCCGAAGTCGATCAGCTGTGCGCGGACCCGTCCCGGGCGCGGCAGGAGCTGGGCTGGGAGCCGACGGTCGGCTTTGAGGAGCTGGTAACCCTGATGGTGGAGGCGGACCTGAAGCTGCTGTCGACTTCCGGCGGATACGCCGAGAACGCATTCGGCCCGGAGGCCTGGTAGCCGTCCGGTCAGTTCCGTGTGGCCGCCGCACCCCGACGGCCGCTGTGCCCAGGCGACCACTGCACCTCGGCGGCCGCCGTGGTGCAGGATGATGCCGTCGCCGCGTGCGCCCACGGCGCGGCGTCTGCCTACTCGGTGAGGAGCTGGCCAATGACCGATCAGCGTACATCCGGCCGCAGGCCTGCAGGCCCGCGGCCGGTCCGGGCACCGCGCGGAACGCAGCTGACCTGCCAGGGCTGGCCGCAGGAGGCCGCCTTGCGGATGCTGATGAACAACCTCGACCCGGAGGTGGCCGAGCACCCGGACCAGCTCGTCGTGTACGGCGGGTCCGGCCGCGCCGCGCGCAGCTGGGATGCCTTCGACGCGATCGTCGCGTCGCTGCGCGACCTTGAGGGTGACGAGACGCTGCTGGTGCAGTCCGGGAAGCCGGTCGGCGTGTTCCGCACCCACGAGTGGGCGCCGCGGGTGCTGATCGCCAACTCCAACCTGGTCCCGCAGTGGGCTAACTGGGAAGAATTCCGGCGGCTGGAGTCCCTCGGCCTGACCATGTACGGGCAGATGACCGCCGGGTCGTGGATCTACATCGGCACCCAGGGCATCTTGCAGGGCACCTACGAGACGTTCGCGGCGGTGGCGGCCAAGCGGTTCGGCGGCACGCTGGCCGGGACGATCACGCTGACTGCGGGCCTGGGCGGGATGGGCGGCGCGCAGCCGCTGGCCGTGACGATGAACGGCGGGGTGGCGATCTGCATTGACTGCGATCCGTCCCGGATCAGCCGCCAGATCGAGCACGGCTACCTGGACGAGGCGTCCGACGGCACCGGCGACGCGGTCCGCCGGGCGGTCGAGGCGGCGGCGGCGGTCCGGCCGCTGTCCATCGGGCTGCTCGGCAACGCCGCGGACATCGTGCCGGAGCTGCTGGCCATGAACGCGCCAATCAACATCGTCACCGACCAGACCTCGGCGCATGACCCGCTGAGCTACCTGCCCCGCGGCGTGCCGTTCGACCAGATGGCCGCGCTCCGCGCCGAGGACCCGGCCGGGTTCACGACGCGTGCCCGCGAGTCGATGGCCGCGCACGTCGAGGCGATGGTCGGCTTCCTGGACGCGGGCGCGGAGGTGTTCGACTACGGCAACTCGATCCGCGGCGAGGCGCTGGAGGCCGGCTACCAGCGCGCGTTCGCGTTCCCCGGTTTCGTGCCCGCGTACATCCGGCCGTTGTTCTGCGAGGGCCGCGGCCCGTTCCGGTGGGCGGCCCTTTCCGGGGAAGCCAGTGACATCGCGGCGACGGACGCCGCCATCCTGGATCTGTTCCCCGGCAACGAGGCACTGGCCCGGTGGATAAAAATGGCGCAGCAAAAAGTACAGTTTCAGGGCCTGCCAGCACGCATCTGCTGGCTTGGCTACGGTGAACGGCACCTGGCCGGGCTGCGCATCAACGAGCTGGTCCGCCGGGGCGAGGTCGCGGCGCCGATCGTGCTCGGCCGTGATCACCTGGACTGCGGGTCGGTCGCGTCGCCGTACCGGGAGACCGAGGCGATGGCCGACGGCTCGGACGCGATCGCCGACTGGCCGTTGCTCAACGCGCTGCTGAACACGTCGTCCGGAGCTTCCTGGGTCAGCATCCACCATGGCGGCGGCGTCGGCATCGGCCGGTCGATCCACGCGGGGCAGGTCTGCGTGGCGGACGGGACTGAGCTGGCCGATCAGAAGCTGGAGCGGGTCCTCACCAACGACCCGGGCACCGGCGTGATGCGGCACGCCGATGCGGGCTACGAGCGGGCCGCCGAGGTCGCCGCCGAGCGCGGCGTCCGGCTTCCGATGAGCGCGCCGGGCCAGTGAGCGGCGCCGGGCCAGTGAGCGGCGCCGGACCGCAGAGTGCCGGACCAGAGAGCGCCGCCCCGCCCGGCCGGACGGGTAGCTTCGCTGGGCTGTGGGAATCGCTGCTGCCGATCGGTCGTGACGAGATGACTGGCGGGTACCGGCGCTACTCGTGGACCGCCGCGGGTACCGGCTGCCGGGCCTGGTTCACGGCCGCCGCCGCCCAGCGGGCGCTGCGCACCGAGTGTGACCGCAACGGCAACCTGTGGGCATGGTGGGATGTGCCGGCCGGCGCCGCAGCTGGCCGGACCGAGCGCACCGGGGGCCAGCCGGACCCGGCGGCAGCAGGGAGCGCCTCCGCCGGCGCCCCTGCCGGGGGCTCGGCCAGGACACCCGGTGGGGCCATCGTGGCAGGCAGTCACCTGGACTCGGTGCCGGACGGGGGGGCCTACGACGGGCCGCTCGGCATCGTGTCGGCATTCGCCGCCATCGACGTGCTCCGCGACCGCGGTTTCGTCCCGGCCCGGCCGGTCGCGGTCGCCGCGTTCACCGAGGAGGAAGGGGCCAGGTTCGGCGTGGCCTGCCTCGGCAGCCGGCTGGCGACCGGGGCGATCACCCCGGCGGCGGCGCTGGCCCTGCGGGACAGCGCCGGGACCAGCGTGGCCGAGGCGATGGCCGGGGCCGGCCTCGACCCGGCGGCCGCCGGGCCTGACGACGAGCGGCTCGCCGGGCTGGCCGCGGTCGTCGAGCTGCATATCGAGCAGGGCAGCGCACTGGCCGGTCTCGGCGCGGCGGTCGGCCTGGCTGCGGGGATCTGGCCGCACGGCCGGTGGCGGCTGGACTTCACCGGCCGCGCCGATCACGCCGGGACGACCCGGCTGGCCGACCGGCGCGACCCGATGCTCCCGTTCGCCGCCACGGTGCTCGCCGCCCGGCAGGCAGCGGCCAAGCACGGCGCGCTGGCTACCATCTCCAAGGTGGCCGCCGAGCCGGGTGGTGCCAACGGGATCTCCAGCGCGGCGCGGGCCTGGCTGGACGCCCGCGCCCCAGACGAGGCGACCCTGGACCGGCTGGTCAGCCAGATCCGCGGCCAGGCCGAGGCCGCCGCAGCGGCGCACGGCGTGGCGGTCAGCGCGGCCCGCGAGTCGTTCACTGGCCCGGTGAGCTTCGACCCGGACCTGCGGGACCGGCTGTCGGCCGCCCTGGCGGCGAGCGGGATCACCGCGCCGGTGCTGCCGACTGGCGCCGGTCACGACGCGGGCGTGCTGGCCGGACGCCTGCCGCGGCCATGCTCTTCGTGCGTAACCCGTCCGGGGTCTCGCACTCGCCGTCTGAGTACGCCGACCCGGCCGACTGCCTGGCCGGAGTCCAGGCGCTGGCCACCGTGCTCGCGGACCTGGCGGCCCGGTGACCGGTCCCGGTGAGCCGTCCCGGCCAGGTCGCCCGGCGGTGCCCGGTGAGCCGGCCGGGTCAGCGCGAGCATGGCTTGCCGAGCTGGCCTGGCTGCCGGGCCGGGGCGTAAGCCGGGATGTGCTGATCGAGGCGGCGGGGGACAGGTTTACCAGGGTGACCTCCGGAGCCAGCCCGGACCTGGTGGCCGCCGGCGTCCTGCGGCTGCCCGGCCTGACCCTGCCGGGGCTGGCCAACGCGCACTCGCACGCCTTTCACCGCGCGCTGCGCGGGATCACTCAGGCGGGCCGCGGCACGTTCTGGACCTGGCGGCAGCGAATGTACGAGGTAGCCGCCGCGCTGGACCCGGACAGCTACCTGGCGCTGGCCACCGCGGTCTACGCCGAGATGGCGCTGGCGGGCATCACCTGTGTGGGGGAGTTCCACTACCTGCACCACGGCCCGGGCGGCGCGCCCTACGCCGACCCGAACGAGATGGGGCGGGCGCTGATCGAGGCCGCCCGCCGCGCGGGGCTGCGGATCACGATGCTGGACACCTGCTACCTGTCCGGCGGGCTGAGCGCCGGCGGCGAGCCGCTGCCGCTGGACGGCCCGCAGCTGCGGTTCGGTGACGGCGACGCCCGCGGCTGGGCGGCCAGGGCCGATGCGCTCGGCGCTGACGCCCGCGGAATGCTCGGGCCCGCGGCGCGGGCCGGCGCCGCGATCCACTCGGTCCGGGCCGTGCCGCCGGACCAGATGCACCCGGTCATCGCCTGGACGCACCAGACCGGCGCGCCGCTGCACGCGCACCTGTCCGAGCAGCAGGCCGAGAACGAGGCCTGCGTGGCCGCCTACCGGCGGACCCCGGCCGAGGTGCTGTTCGACGCCGGCGCGCTGGGACCGCGGTCCACCATGGTGCACGCCACTCACCTGACCGGCGCGGACGTGCGGCTGCTTGGCGAGAGCGGGTGTTACGCCTGTTTCTGCCCCACTACGGAGGCCGATCTGGCGGATGGCATCGGCCCGGCGGCCGCGCTGGTCTCGGCGGGCTGCCCGCTGACCCTGGGCAGCGACAGCCACGCGGTCATTGACCTGCTGGAGGAAGCTCGCCGGGTCGAGCTCGGCGAGCGGCTGGCGACCAGGGAGCGGGGTAACTTCACCGCGGCCGCGCTGGCGGCGGCCGCGACCGCGGACGGGCACGCGAGCCTCGGCTGGCCGGACGCCGGCGAGATCATCCCCGGCGCCCTGGCCGACCTGGTGACCGTGGCTCTGGACACCCCCCGCACGGCCGGCACGCAGGACCAGACGGCGCTGGAGTCGGTCATCTTCGCCGCCACCGCCGCCGACGTCCGCTACGTCGCAGTCGGCGGCCAGGACGTCGTGGCCGGCGGCCGCCACCTGCTGGTCCCCGACGTCCCATCCGCCCTGTCCGCCGCCATCCGCGCCGTCCGGCCAGCTGCCTGACCCCCCCGCCGCAAAAGCGCCACGCGCCGATGTGCGGCAGTCCCGACCCGATGAATGGTCCATTCAGCGGGTCAGGTGCCGCTCAATGGACCATTCATCGGGTCACCGGCAACGGGGAAAGCCCGCACTCCGTAGGATTCCTGAGATGGATCAGCCCAGCGTGCTGCAGCGGATGCTCTCGACCGGTGAGGTCCGGGCGCCGGCCGAATCCGGGATGCCCGAGGTGCTCCGCGAACTCATTCCATCCCGGCGCAGTCTCACTGAGAGCCTGATCGCTGACCGGGACGGGGACCGGCTCGCTGAACCGGCGGCGGCCGCGACGGAGCTAGGCGGTTCCGAGAGCGCGCCGTCATGAGCCGGAGCACGCTGCTGACGAATATCGGCGAGCTAGTGACTAACGCTCCCGCGGACGGCTCGCAGGCCGCCGGACCGGGGCCGTTCGCGGTCATAACCGGTGCCGCGCTGGTCATCGAGGACGGGCGGGTGGCCTGGAGCGGGGCGGCGTCGCGGGCGCCTGCCGCGGATGCGGCCGTGGACGCGGGCGGCCGGGCGGTGCTGCCCGGATTCGTCGACTCGCACGCGCACCTGGTTTTCGCGGGGGAGCGCAGCGCCGAGTTCGCCGCCCGGATGGCGGGCTGGCCGTATGAGGCCGGCGGTATCCGCAGCACGGTCGCCGCGACCCGGGCGGCCAGCGACGAGCAGCTCCGCGGCAACCTGCGAACCCTAGCCGCCGAGATGCTCAGCCAGGGCACCACTACCTTCGAGTGCAAATCCGGATACGGGCTCACCGTCGCCGACGAGGCCCGCAGCGTCGCCCTGGCCGCCGAGGTCACCCCGGAGGTCACCTACCTCGGTGCGCATGTGCTGCCGCCGGAGTTCGCCGCTGACCCAGCCGGCTATGTGGACCTGGTCTGCGGGGCGATGCTCGAAGCGTGCGCGCCGCGCGCCCGGTGGGTCGACGTGTTCTGTGATCGCGGCGCGTTCGGGGCCGATGAGGCGTCGGCGGTGCTGGCCGCCGGCCAGGCCGCGGGACTGCAGCCGCGGGTGCACGCGGGGCAGCTGGGCCCGGGGCCAGGGGTGCAGCTGGCGGTCTCCGCCGGCGCGGCCTCGGCAGATCATTGCACTTTTCTGACTGACGCTGACGTCACCGCGCTGGCCTCGTCGGCAACCGTGGCCACGCTGCTGCCCGGCGTAGAGTTCGCCACCCGCCAGCCTTACCCGGACGCCCGTCGGCTGCTGGCCGCCGGGGTCACGGTGGCCATCGCCACCGACTGCAACCCGGGTTCGTGCTTCACCTCGAGCATGCCGCTATGCGTCGCCCTGGCCGTCCGGGAGATGCAAATGACCACGCAGGAGGCGGTCTGGGCGGCCACGGCGGGTGGCGCCCGGGCGCTGCGCCGGACCGACGTCGGCCACCTCGGCGTGGGCGCCCGCGCCGACCTCATGCTGCTCGATGCACCGTCGCACACCTATCTCGCCTACCGACCCGGAGTTCCGCTGGTCGCGGCGGTGTGGCAGGGAGGTACCCGGATCGGTCGTCAGATCCGGCCGCCGCTGCCACCCGGCACGTCTATCGAGGATCTGGTGAGGTAGGAGGAAAGCGGCGACAAGAGCAGGGCGGCAGCGGTATCGGGTAGGAATGGCGGATGGAACCGGGGGAGATGCTGGCGGCGAACTTCGGGGCGATCCTCCCGCATCCGGACAAGCGTCGGCTGTGGCTGCTGATGGGGGCCAAGGCGCGGGTTCTGGGACATGGCGGATTCGGCTGGACGATCAGGCCAGCCAAGGTACAGCAGCGAAGCTCCGACGGCTGCTGGCGGACCCTGCACGGCCTCGCTGACTTCGCCTTCGTCCAGTCTTACTTGTCCACCGCCAGCAATTGGGGGGGCATCAGCAAACTCGACGCACTCCATCGCCTCTTCAGCGGCCACGCCTGGCTACCGCCAGCGCTTGAACCAGCCTTACCCGCACCCGCCAGGATCACATCACGCCGCTGACGCTTGGTGAATAGCTACGCGGCTCTCATGGCGGCGGACCAGCGGCACAGCTGCTCAAGTAGCGCGACCAGATCGGTGTTGCGCAGGGTGCGCGGATCTGCGGTCTCGCTCGGCGCCAGCCCGGCACGCCGCAGCCACACGAACGTGATCATCCACGCCCTGATCGACAGCGTAATTATCCAGCTACGCAAAGCCGGAATGCTGGTGCCCTGGGTGGACTATTGACTCAGCGATTCGATGAAGTTAGGATTATTCCGGTGACATACAGATTCGTGGAGGTAAAGATAAAAATTCGCATGCTAGCTTTTCTTGCTGGCGCTACGGTAGCCGCCCTAATCTTGAGTACAGCAATGGTCGCTTCGGCGGCTTCCGGAACTCCCTATGATAGCCCTACTTTTTATCACACTCGAGCCATTGATAAGGTATACATAGGCGAATTCAGCGGTGACTGGGCTCGTTGCGAGTATGTATATGCAGAGCGCTATACGCAAAACGTAATATGCCCAAGTGGCACAAAAAATTCCTTGTCAGTAAGTGGTAACAAGGGCTATAGTTATTCAGATGTATCCGCCGGGGTGGGTTTCAACATCTCATATAGAAGCACTCTAGCTAGTGGTTCTAGCATAGTGATTAAGCCTGGTGGTCACGGGTGGAATGACGTCGGCTACCGGTACAGAAAATATACTATCGTAATGCAAAGAAATTCCTGCGGCCTACACGGCGGATGTACTGGTTGGGGAGATTCGATAAAGTACACAGTACAAGAGTACCTCGGAGATACTTATGCCTACTTCGGTACCGGTGCGAAGTAAGCAGGATCTCCTGTTTCCAGTAGTTGGTCGTCAAACGCCGGACCTGGAGACGATGCGCTGCTAGGTGGAAGCTGATGCGCCGACCTGGATCTTTCCCAGGACGACAAGGCTGGCCCTTGATCCCGAGTCCGGCTTTTTGATCAGGGGTCCGTGCTGCGGCAGGGCTGAACCCCAGCGACGGAGGCCGGCGGGACAGACGGAGGTAGCGCAGTGACTAAAGACACCAGGCTAGTCGTGCTGGCGCTGCTCGCCGCCTGCACGATCGTGGCGCGGCTGCGGAAGGGACGCGGCCCGGTGCCCAGAATGCTGCGGGCGCATGTTCGCGAGCTGACCTGGTACATCGCCCTGCTGGCGATTGCGCTCAGTGTGCTGGCGACGCTCGGCGGAATGTTCCGGTCGCAAAAATGGATCGTTGTCATCCCGCTGGTCACCGGGTCCTGGTGCTGTATGCGCCGAGACGGCTGCCGTGGGTCATGCCGGCCGCGCTGATGATGCTAGGCCTGGCGGGCCCATCTCGAGCATCGAAGGATTCGCGGGACGGTCGCTCATAAACGGCCTCCCGCAGGCAGGTGTATTCGCCGGTCTCAGTTTGTGGCTGGCGCCGCGGATCCCGCCGCAGGCGCGGCGGCTGCTGGGCTGGGCATCGGACCCGGACCTGCTCAAACGGGTGCAGCGGCTCACGGAGAGCCGGACCGTGGCGGTGGACACGGCGGCGGCAGACGTGCGGCGGCTGGAGCGGGATCTGCACGACGGGGCGCAGGCCCGGCTGGTGGCGCTGGGGATGAGCCTACGGGCGGCGGAACGGCTCATCCCGGTGAGCCCGGTGGCGGCGGTGACCCTGGTCGCGGAGGCGCGCGAGATGTCGGCGCTGGCGCTGACCGAGCTGCGGGAGCTAGTGCGGGGCGTGCATCCCCCGGTGCTGGCCGACCGGGGCCTGGGTGACGCGGTGCGGGCGCTGGCGATGGACGCGCCGCTGCGCATCGAGACCGAGATTGACCTGCCGGGGCGGCTGGCGGCGCCGGTGGAAACGACCTGCTACTTTGCGGTGGCTGAGGTGCTGACGAACGTCGCAAAGCACTCGGGCGCGAAAAGAGGGCCGCATCTCGGTGACGCATGATGACGGAATGCTGCGGATCGTTGTCACCGACTTCGGGATGGGCGGCGCCGATCCGGCCAGGGGGACGGGGCTCGCCGGGGTGGAGAAGCGGCTGGCGACATTCGACGGGATAATGGCGGTCAGCAGCCCGCCCGGCGGCCCGACCATGGTCGTGCTGGAGGTGCCGTGCGCGTTGTCGTCGCTGAGGATCTCTTCCTGCCGAGAGACGGCCTAGTACGGCTGCTGGAAGCGCACGGGTTCGAGATCGCCGCGGCCGTGGGCAGCGCGCCGGGACTGCTGCAAGCGCTGCTGGCCAGCAAGCCGGACGTCGCGATCGTCGACGTCCGGCTGCCGCCGTCCTTTACCGACGATGGGCTGCGCGCGGCGCTGGCGGCCCGGGCGCAGGTGCCGGGCCTGCCGGTGCTGGTGCTCTCCCAGTACGTGGAGCAGCTGTACGCCCGCGAATTGCTCGCCGACCAGAGGGGCGGTGTCGGGTACCTGCTGAAGGACCGGGTGTTCAACGATGATCAGTTCATCGACGCGATCCGCACCGTCGCGGGCGGCGGCACCGTGATGGATCCCGAGGTGGTGTCCAAGCTGCTGGGCCGCCGGGCCCGCGATGAGCCGCTCGGCCTGCTGTCGGCCAGGGAGCGCGAGGTACTGGGACTGATGGCGGAAGGACGCTCCAACAGCGCGATCGCGCAGCGACTGTTCGTTTCCGAGAAGGCGGTCAGCAAGCACACCGCGAGCATCTTCGTCAAGCTGGGCCTGGCCCAGTCCGACGACGACAACCGGCGGGTCCTCGCGGTCCAGGGCCTACCTGAATTCCTGAGCCATTTAAGCTCCTGGGATGTCTCATTGACCTGGGCCGGGCGGCCGGTCGTCCTGCGGGCCCTTGTGGCGCGGACCGCAGGACGACCGGACGTTGCCCTGCTACCTGGGCGGGAATTGCGAGTGGGCGGCGGCTGGTCAAGGTTGGCCGTGGGGGCCTTGGCGGTGGAGCCGATCACCGCGTAGTTGATGTCCACTCCAGGTGCCCGGGCTGCCCGTCCTGGGGCTGTCCCAGTACGTCGAGCAGCTCTACGCCCGCGAGCTGCTCGCCGACCGGGCCGGCGGGGTCGGCTACCTTCTCAAGGCCGGGTATTTAACCATGAGCAACTCACCGAGGCGCTGCGCACGGTGGCAGCCGACGGCACTGTGCTGGATCCAGAAGTGATTTCCCGGCTGGTCGGGCGGCGTGCCCGCGATGAGCCCATCACCCGGCTGTCCGCGCGGGAACGCGAAGTCCTGGAGCTGATGGCGGCTGGCCGGTCGAACAGCGCGATCGCGCAGCGGTTGTTCGTCTCGGAGAAGGCAAATCAGCAAGCACAGCACCAGCATCTTCGCGAAACTCGACTGGCCCAGTGCGACGACGACAACCGGCGGGTCCTCGCCGTCCTCGCCTACCTGCAGGCGTAAGCCGGATTAGATTTCGGCTTCCCGTGAGCGCGCCGTCCTGAGCACCCACCTGGGGGCACCGGTCGCGAAGATACCGGCCAGGTCACCAGCCCGTGGTGTCAGTCTTCCGCCAGTGAGCGGAGCTCGTAGGCCGGGTTGAAGATCGTGCGCTCGCCGTTGACCCAGGCGCTGCGGCCGTGGATGAGAATGCGGCGGCCCGGCTGGATGCCCGCGATATGGCGGCGGCCGAGCCAGATCAAGGTGACATTGCCGGTGCCGTCCCACAATTCGGCTTCCATCGTCAGGCTGGTGCCACGGGGTCGCAGTGTTACCGTCCTGAGGATGCCGGCGATATGGACCAGCTGACGGTCGGGAATGTCCGCGATAGGAGTAGTAGTCACCGCGCGGACGCCGGTCACATCGCTCATTTCAGCCTGCAGTTCTCGCGCCTGCAGGGTCTCACGAGCTGTAGCTAGCTCGCGGAGCGGCGATGCCATCCACTGCGGAACCGCGCGCCGCCGGCCTGACTGCTGGCGGCCTGCGTCACCGGCGGCCGCCGCCACGACCCGGGCCGCTTCCGGTGCCGCGCTCGGCACTCGCGTGGCGGCTGCTTGCCGCGGGCTGCCGGTAAGCGGCTGATCCGGGCTGGCCGCCGCCGCCAGTGACCGGGTCGCGGAGCTCAGCTGGTAGGGAACGCTGGCCACGACGACGCCGCGCTGCTGCAGCAGCCGAGACTTGAGGCGCAACGCCGAGTGGTTGTGCAGTACCTGCTCCCACCAGTGACCGAGGACATATTCCGGGATATAGACCGTGACAATGTCGCGCGGGCTTTCCCGGCGCAGCCGGTTCACGTAATCGACGACCGGACGGGTGATCTCGCGGTACGGCGAGGAAATGACGGTCAGGGGCAGCGGCATCCCGCTGCGATCCCACTCTTCCTTCAGCCGGAGCGTGTCGGCTTCATCGACGTCGATGGTCACGGCCTCGAGCTGGCTCGGCCTGGTCGCGCGCGCGTACGCCAGGGCGCGCAGGGTGGGCAGGTGCAGTTTGGAGACCAGCACGATGGAGCGGTTGCTCGCCGGCAGCGTCAACCCGGCATCCCCGGTCTGCGTCAGCTCGACTTCGACGCTGGCGTAATGCCGGCTGATCCCGTACATCGTTAGCCAGATCACCGCCATGGCGGCCACTGCAATCCACGCGCCGTCAGCAAACTTGCTGACCAGGACGATGACCAGGACGACGGCGGTGACGACGGCGCCGACGGTGTTAATCGCGCGGGACCGCATCATGTGCCGCCGGGCGCTCACGTCGGTGGTTGCGCGAAGGTTCCGGTTCCAGTGCCGGATCATCCCGGTCTGACTGCAGACAGCACGATCGCGAAGCCTGACAGCAGCACGATGCCGTTACTGAATGCCAGCCGGTCGCCGCGGTGGTGCAGCTGACGGGGCAGGAAGCCGTCTTTGGCCAGAATCGAGGCGAGCACAGGAAAGCCGTTAAAGGCCGTATTGGCCGCTAGAACCAGGATCAGGGCGGTAACCAGCTGCAGGACATAGAACAGCGGCGAGGAGCTGCCGAAGACCGCACGTCCTACCTGGGCGATGACCGTACGCTCCGACTGACCGGCCGGCCCGCCGATCACATCGCCGGGCAGGCCGGTGCGCACATGGCTTACCAGCGCCAGTATGGTGACGCCGGCGAACATGGCGACCGCGATTCCGCCAAGCAGAGCCAGCGTGGCAGCCGCATTCTTGCTCTTGGGCTGCCGGAACGAGGGCACCCCGTTGCTAATAGCCTCCACGCCAGTCAGTGCCGTGCAGCCGGAGGAGAAGGCGCGCAGCAAGAGGAACACCAGCAGCAGGCCGCTGTACTGGCGGGCCGAGCGGTAGTGGTAAGCGGCGCTCTCCGCCCGCAGGTGGTGGCCAAGGGCCAGCCGGGCGGCACCCCAGGCGATCATGATGGAGACCGCGGCGATAAAACAGTAGGTGGGAATCGCGAATGCCGTGCCCGACTCACGAGTGCCGCGCAGGTTAAGCAGGGCAATCGCGGCCACAATGCTCACCGCCACCACCGTGGCCTCCCCATTCAGCGCGGGGAACGCCGACGCAAGGTTAGCTACGCCGGACGAGACCGAGACGGCGACCGTGAGCGTATAGTCCACCATCAGGGCGCTGGCGACCAGCATCCCGGCCCGTCGGCCGAGATTGGTGCTCGACACTTCATAGTCCCCGCCGCCTGACGGGTAGGCGTGCACATTCTGCCGGTACGAAGCCACCACAACCAGCATGAGCAGCGCCACGGCCAGCGCGATCCACGGTGTCGCGGAGATGAGGGCGACGCCCCCGGCGGACAGCACGATCAGGATCTGCTCGGTGGCATAGGCAACCGAGGACATGGCGTCGCTAGCGAAGACCGGCAGCGCGATTTTCTTCGGCAGCAGCGTGTGGCCGAGGCGGCTGGTCTGCACCGGCCTGCCGACCAGCATGCGCTTGGCAACTTCCAGGACCATGGGCACGAGCGCATGCTAAGCCCGCGAATACCGGCGCGTATACCGGGGACAGGTGACGGCCACTCGGCCGGCTGCCGGGTGCGCGGCTGCCGGATCGTCGCCGCCTTGGCGCCGCCAGAACCTCGCCGCGGATCGCCGCCCGCTTGCCCGGCTGGCTGACCATCGGCGCGCACCAGTACCCTCCCGGCGGCCGTCGTCCTGCGGTCCCGTGTGGCGCGGGACCGCAGGACGACCGGACGTTGCTGCTACCTGGGCGGGAATTGCGAGTTGGGCAGCGGCTGGGCGAGGTTGGCCGTGGGGGCCTTGGCGGTGTAGCCGATCACCGCGCAGTCGATGTTCACTCCCACCGAGCCGTAAGGCTGCGGCGCACCGGTTGCCGGGTTGACGCCCGTCAGCAGGTCAGGCCTGCTGGCGGCGAGGTTGAATACCTGGACCTCGTCGATCTGGCGGGTATTGAGGCCCTCGCGCACGGCCTTGGGGGTCCACAGGCCGAGTTGCGCGTCCCAGAGCGGGCTGTAAGCGTCAGCGTGCCTGGGGTCTTTCAGGGTGGGGAAGTCACCGAAAACATTGAGCAGGTCGCCCCCGTTGCGCAAGGCATTAATCAGCGGGTGGTTCGCGGCCGACGCGTCCTGACTGGCGTGACCGTCCCGGACCAGATGCTGAAATCCCTGAGCTTGCGGATTCTGCCGGCCGCTCTGGCCGTTGATAAAGCCGAACAGCCGCTCCCGGGCGGACCCGAGGAAGTCGTCGCCGCCGTTGAAGGGCGCGTTGTTGAGTGCCGGGACGTACGTCGCTCGCTCCAGCACTGCGGTAAGCGGCTGCCCGGCGTCAGTGCTGAGGTACAAGATGGGCTGGCCCGCGTCGAACCCCTTGATGAACAGAAGGTCGGCCCATGACTCCAGGAACTTGCCCGGCGGTGACGGGGGAGCGACGTGAATTCCGAGGACCCGGTCACCGGTGTTGGTGTGACGGCTGACGTCGAAGGGTCCGTTCCCGGTTGCGACGATAGGCGCGTCATAGACGACCGGCGATCCGGCGATGCGGATAAACGGGCTGTAGCCGGGGCCCGCAACGGCGCCGGGTGCGAACTTGGCGAGGGGGAAACCCTGCGGGCCGGGCACTGACACCCGGGTGGGGCTGAAGTCCGGCGCGCCGCGGAAGTTTATGACACCAGGGCCAAAATGGTTCTGAGCGGGCGTGGGATTGGTAAGAGTTACCGTCTGCACGCAGGTCGCGCACCCTATGCCGATATTGGCGAGCTTCGGAGCGTAATTTACGCCCAGGTCATGGGCTAGTCCCTGATCCGAGGCGTCCAGGAGGACATACCACACGGTTTCCGCGCGCGATGTCCCGGCGTAAGCCCGGCCCTTGTAGAGGGGCAGCCGGACCGTCTCGTTAGTGAGGTTGACCTGGATCGCGCTCTGCTCGACCAGGTGATCTCTGGGCAGGAGGCCAGTGAGCTGCCCTAGACCAGCGCCGGGCCCGCTGACGCCCGAGGCGTGACTGGCGGCGGCCAGGCCGACCTGACTGAGAAGCAGCCCGGCTGACGCGCCGAGCGTGATCAAGCCGGCTAGCAGTCGGTAACGCTTAAGTGGGGGCCGTCTCACGGGGTTCCTTTTCTGATCCTGCTGCGGGAATTGGCACCGGGACGGATAGCCCCTTGTGCCACGGGCAGAGCCGGTCGCTCTGCCGCGAGCTGCAGTACTTAGTCCCGCCGGCAACGGCTGCGTTACAAGATCGCGCAAAGGCTCCTCAGCAGTACGCCTCGCTTATATGGTCGGTGTGCCATACCTACGCGGACGTCCTGCACAGCCTCGGGCACGTCGACGAAGCCCGTGAGCTGCGTCGCCAGCTTGACCAAGGCCACCGGGACGGCCTGGGCCGCAAAGCCGAAGATGGCTGGCACCTGACTGCTCGGAGCAGTCGGCGCTCGTAAGCTGGTCAGCCGGGGACGGTCCGGGTCAGGCGGGGCCGGCCGGGAGGTAGCGGCGGTGAAAGCGGACGAGCGGCTGGCCGGACTCGGTGACATAGGGGACGGACTGCACCAGGGCGAGGACCAGCAGATGATCGCCTGCGGGCAGCCGTTGCGTGACCTGGCATTCCAGCGCGGCCAGGCCGCCGTCGGCGATCAGCGCGCCGGACAGCCCGCTGCGGTGGTGCGGCACGCCGTCCAGCGCCAGCCGGGCGCTGGGCCGGCCGGCCGCCGCGAACCGGCCGGCCAGCGCGCGCTGGCCCGCGGCCAGGAACGTCACCGCGAAATTACTCACCCGGCTCAGCAGCTCGGCGGCGTACGACCCGGCGGTCAGCGACACTGCCACCAGCGGCGGATCATCTGACACCGGGCAGAACGCGCTGACCGTCGTGCCGATGTCATCCCGGCCGTCGGCCACGGTCAGCAGGGTGACGCCGCTGGCGTACGCCCCGGCGGCCGCGGCGAAGATGGCGGGTGACGGGCCGGCAGTATCCCGTTCCGTCACTCGAAGGCCCAGCTGCCGGCCAGGGTCAGGGGGCCGTGCGGCGGCCAGCCCGCGCGGGCCGCCAGGCGCCAGACCGGGCCCCAGCTCTCGGCGAGCAGGCCGGCTGCGGCGGCTGCCGCGCTGTCGCTGGAGGCCGCCGGGCGAATCCGGTCCAGCGGCCGGACCCGCGGGAAGACCCGCAGCGGCGCGCCGGCGGGCAGGCCGGCCCGCCGCCGGGCGATGGCCGCGGCCTGGTCCAGGCCGCCCAGCTCGTCGACCAGCCCGCGTTCCAGCGCGTCGGCGCCGGTCCAGACCCGGCCCCTGGCCAGCTCGTGCACGCGCTCGGCGGACAGCCGCCGGCCCTCGGCGACCTTGCCGGTGAAGTCCGCGTAGATGTGGTCGAGCCAGTTGTTGACCAGCGTCCATTCGGCCTCGCTGAACGGCTCCAGGGCGGAGAACATCGCCGCGTGGTCGCCCTCGGTGATCGAGTCGGTGGTCACCCCGGCCCGGCCGAGCAGGCTGGCCAGCACCGGCTTCACGGTCAGCACGCCGATCGACCCGGTGACCGTGGCCGGCTGGGCCACGATCGCGTCGGCTGCCATCGCGATGAAGTAGCCGCCGGATGCGGCCACGTCGCCCATCGAGACCACCACCGGGGTGCCCCCGGCCCTGGCCCGGACGACCTCCCGCCAGATGGTGTCGGAGGCAACATAGGAACCGCCGGGGCTGTTGACGCGCAGCACGATCGCCCGGCTGCGGGCATCCGCCGCCGCCGCGCGGATCGCGGCGGCGATCGTGTCCGAGCCCATCGCGGCCGACAGCGGGCTGCCGCCGCTGCGGCCGCGGCGGATCGGCCCCGTCGCGTAGATCAGCGCGACACCCGGCGGCCGGGACGTGGCCGGCAGCGCGCGCACCCGCTCGGCTAGCGCCCTGGACCGCTGGTAGCGGCTCAGGTACAGCAGCGTCGCGCCCGGCCCGGCCGACCGGCGGACGCTGGCGTGCACCTCGTCGCGGTAGCCGAGCGCGTCGACCAGGCCAGCCTCCAGTGCCTCCGCCGCCAGGAACGGGCCGCGGTTGATCAGCTCCCTGGCCGTGCCGGCCGGGACCGGGCGGCGCTGCTCGATCGCGCGGGCCAGCTGCTCGGTGACCGACCGGGCGATGCGCTCGGTCTCCTCCCTGGCCGGGCCGGAGTACCCGGTTTCGGTGAGCTGCTCGGCAGCGCTCTTGTACTCGTGCCGCTTGGCTACTTCCACGTCGACGCCGAGCCGGTCCAGCGCGCCGCGCAGGAAGACCCGCTGCAGCGCAATCCCGGTCAGCCCCAGGTCACCTGACGGCTGCAGGTAAATGGTGTCGAACGCGGTGGCCAGGTAATACGGCACGTTCCCGGCCGAGAACTCGCCGAACGACTCGGCCCAGGCCACGGTCACCTTGCCGGCCGCGGCGAACTCGCGTACCGCGGCGCGCAGTTCCTGGACCAGGCCCAGGCCGATGGGCCGGCCGCCAAGCCGGGCGATGAGCGCGGTCACCCGCGGGTCGCCGCTGGCCCGGTGCAGGCCGTCGATGATGTCAGCGATGGCTGGACGGCGCCGGGACAGTGCCGCGGAGACCGGGTCAGCGGGGCGGCTCTCGGCCAGCCCGTCGGTCAGGTCCAGTTCCAGGATCAGCGGCCCGCTGTGGCGCTGGCGCAGCTGGGCAATCCGGTTGGTCATCGTGGAATCCGCCATGCCGCCAGCCTACGGCCGGGCCGCCGCCAGCGTGAGCGTCGAGACGCTCAGCGCTAGCGCGCCGGTCGTCGCCTAGCCAGCCAGCCATCCCGGCTGACCATGCTGGCCCGAAGATCACGTCCGACAGGACAGCTAGCTACTGAGCTATCGTCGGCGGGGATGACAGATCTTGATGGGAATGGCTGGGTCCGCTGCGGGCTCGGCCACCGGCACTGGGGCCGGTTCGGCGCGGCCGGCCTGCTCGCGTATACCGGTCCGGCCGGCGCCGCGGATGCCGGGCGCCCCGCCGCGAGACCGGCGGCGGGTCCGGCCGGGAGACCGGCGGCGGGTACCGGCAAGACGAGCGTGCTGCTGCAGCGCCGGAGCCTGTGGGGGCATCATGGCGGCACCTGGGGACTGCCGGGGGGCGCCAGGGACAGTCACGAGACTTCCGTCGCGGCGGCGCTGCGCGAGGCCGCGGAGGAGTGCGCGGTCCCGCCTGCCGCGGTCCGGGTCCAGGGCATCTTTCACGATGACCACATCGGGTGGTCCTACGACACCGTGCTGGCGATCGCCGACGGCGAGTTCGAGGTGCGCCCGGACAGCGCTGAGACCCTCGAGGCGGTCTGGGTTCCCGTGCCGGAGCTCAGCTCGCTCAACCTGCATCCCGGTTTCGCGGCGTACTGGGACACGCTGGCGGCCGCGCTGGCCCCGTTGACGATCATCGTGGATGCGGCGAACGTGATGGGCTCGCGCCCCGACGGCTGGTGGCGCGACCGGGCCGGCGCGGCGGGGCGGCTGAGCGACCAGGTGGCCGTGCTCGCCGCAGCTGGGCTGACCGGGCTGCCCGAGTGGTACGGCCCGGCCGGCCCGCCGGAGCTGGCCCGGTGGCTACCCGACATCGTGCTGGTGGTGGAGGGCGCGGCCCGGCCCGCGGCGCGCCGCCGTCCCGCTCCGGCTGAGCCGGGTTCGCCCGCCGCGGCCGGCCAGGGCAGGCTGCAGGTGATCGCCGCGCCGGGCTCGGGCGACGACACGATCGCCCGGCTGGCGCAGCAACTGGCGGGCTGGCGCCTGGTCGTGACCGCCGACCGCGCGCTGCGCAGCCGGTGCCTGGCCGCGGGTGCCGCGGTGGCCGGCCCAGGCTGGCTGCTCGGCCTGCTGCGCCCGTCCGCGCCTGACGGCGACCGCGTCCCTGAAAAGGAAAGCTCAGGTCCCGGGGCGCAGGCGACTGGCGGCGCGCGCGGCGGCCGCGGACCGCGTGACACCTGCGGCTGAGGCGGGCGGGTGTTAACGTCGCTGCGTGGCTGATTCGGTGGTAGCCGGGCCGGGTCCTGCGGCCGGCCGCGGCCCTTTCCCGGTCGGCGCCGCCGTGACGGTAGCCGAGCTGGACGGCGACCCGCATCCGCTGCTCGCCAGGCTGCGCGCCGCCGAGCCGGCGTCCTGGCTGCCGGTCATCGGCGGCTGGCTGGTCACCCGGCGGGACCTGGCTGAACGGGTGCTCCGTGACCCCGCGAGGTTCACCGTCGATGACCCGCGATTTACCACCGCCCGGGTAGTCGGGCCGAGCATGCTGTCGCTGGACGGCGCGCGGCACCGGCGGCACCGGGACCCGTTTGCCGGGGCGTTCCGGGCCCGCGACGTCAGCAGCGGCCTGGCCAGTTTCACCGCTGGCGCGGCCGGCCGCCTGGTGGCAGCGCTGGCCCCGGCGGGCCGCGCGGAGCTGCGCCGCGGTCTTGCAGGCCCGCTCGCCGTCGCGGTCATGGCCGAGGCGCTCGGCCTCACCCAGACCGATCCGGTGACCCTGCTTTCCTGGTACGACGCGATCGTGGCCGGCGTCAGCGCGCTCACCGAGGCAGCCGGCGGCCCGGACGCTGGCGATGACGGACCGGGAAAAGACCCAATTTCCGAAACGGGCGGCCGCCCGCCAGTCCCGGCAGCCGCAGCGCAGGCCTTCGGCGCGCTGGCGGCTAGCATCGAGGCGTCGATCACCGGCGGCCCGCAGGCGTCGCTGCTGGCTGTGGCAGCGGCAACCGCAGGGCTGAGCACGGCCGAGATTGTGTCCAACGCCGCAGTAATGCTGTTCGGCGGGATCGAGACCACCGAGGGCATGATCAGCAACGCCGCCTGGCAGCTGCTCGGTGATCCTGGTCAGCTCGGCGAGGTGCTCGCCGACCGCGAGCTGGTCCCCGGTGCCGTCGAGGAGTCGCTGCGGCTGGAGCCCGCTGCGGCGGTCGTCGACAGGTTCGCGACGGCTGATGTCCAACTCGGCGGCGCGCCGGTCCGGGCTGGTGACCTGGTACGGGTCTCGCTGTCCGGGGCGAACCGGGATCCGGCGCATTTCCCCGACCCGGACCGGTTCGACGTCCGCCGCGCCAATGCGCGCCAGCACCTGGCTTTCGCGCTCGGCCCGCACTACTGCGTGGCAGCGCACCTAGCCCGGCTGGAGGCAACGGCCGCACTGTCGGCCCTGCTGGCGCAGCTGCCCGGATTGCGGCTGGACCCGGCCCGGCGCAGTGCGCCAGGCGGGCTGGTCTTCCGCAAGCCGGCCACCGTGCACGTGCTCTGGGCGTGACCAGTCAGGCCACCTGGATGGACCGCTTCGCCAGCCCGATCCAGTAGCCGGTGATGGTGGTAGCCGGAGCCCCGGTGCTGGCCGCAGCCCCGAGGGTGACGAACAACGGTGCAAGATGCTCAGCTGACGGGTGCGCGTAGCGTGCCCCCGGCGCGGCCCGGAAGTTGACGAGAGCGTCGATGTCGCCGGCGTCGATGGCCTCCCCCGCCCAGTGGTCGAACTCCGCAGACCAGCCCGGCGCCGGAGCGTCAAAACGGAATTCCCGCAGGAACGGCAGCCCGTGCGTCAGGAAGCCGCTGCCGATGATCAGGACGCCTTCGTCCCGCAGCGGCGCGAGCGCGGCGCCCACAGCCAGCAGCCGGGCCGGATCAAGCGTCGGCATGGAGATCTGCAGCACCGGGATGTCGGCGCCGGGGTACATGACAGTCAGCGGGACGTATGCGCCGTGATCCAGGCCGCGGTCCGGCTTGTCGGCGACCGATTCCAGCCCGGACAGCAGGCCGCGTACCTGGCGGGCCAGCCCCGGAGCGCCTGGCGACGGATAAGTGGCCCGGTAGTAGCGCTCGTCGAAGCCGCCGAAGTCGTAGACCAGCGGAGCCGCATCGGCGGTCGCGCCGATGGTCAGCGGCGCGGCTTCCCAGTGCGCCGAGACGATCAGGATGGCCCGCGGCCGCGGCAGCGCGCTGGCCCAGGCCGCCAGCTGCACCACCCACAGGGGGTCGTCGACCAGCGGCGGCGCGCCATGGCCCAGGTAGATAGCCGGCATCCGCCCTGGTGTGATCGCGCTGGCGGCATGCCGCGTCACCTGCTCGGCGGCGTCGCCCGGCACCGGCTCATGCTCGGGGGTCCGCGCCTCAAGTCCCTCGTCCATCCCGCTCCCCATTATCCGGCTAAGACCGCACTGAGTACGGTAGCAATGCCCGGTGGCGGGTCACCGCTGCTCGCTCGCCCGGTAGCATCCCGGTAATGCCCGGCGACTTTACATGGGACGAGACGCTGTACGCGGGCACGGCCGCGTACTACGCCGCCGGACGGCTGCCTTACCCGGCTGAGCTTGCTGACGCGCTGCGCGCCGCGCTGGCGCTCGACGGAACCGGGCGGCTGCTCGACGTCGGCTGCGGGCCCGGCTCGCTCACCGTGCTGCTCGCCCCGCTGTTCGCCGCGGCGACCGGCATCGATGCGGAGCACACCATGATCACCCGGGCCGCCGCCGACGCCGACTGGCCGGCCAGCCGGAATGTCAGCTGGCAGCGGCTGCGGGCCGAGGAGCTGCCCGGCGGCCTCGGCCAGTTCCGGCTGGTTACCTTCGCGCAGTCCTTTCACTGGCTCGACCAGGCGGCCGTCGCGGCGGCGGTCCGCCGGATGCTGGACACCGGCGGAGCCTGCGCGCACGTGCACGCCACCACGCACGAGGGCGCCACCGACGGCGCGCCGATGCAGTACCCGCGGCCGCCGCGGGCCCGGATCGCCGCGCTGGTGGCCGACTACCTCGGCCCGGTCCGCCGGGCCGGCCGGAGCTTCCTGCCGGCCGGGCCGCCTGCCGACGGCGACACGGCGATGACGGCGGCGGGCTTCCGCGGTCCCGAGCGCCTTGAGGTACCAGCCGGAGCCGTGCACGAGCGGACCGCCGGCCAGGTCGTTGCCTCGGTGCTGTCACTGTCGAGCGCCGCGCCGCACTTGTTCGGCGAGCGGCTGGACGACTTCGAGTCACAGCTGCGGCGGCTGCTGCGCCAGGTGTCACCCGGCGGCCTGTTCTGTGAGCGGCAGCGGCCGATCGCCGTAGATATCTGGCGTCCGTGACCGCCCCGGGCCGGCAGCCGCAGCCTGGCCGACGGCAGCCGGGCGGGCCGCAGCCGGGGCAGCCGCAGCCGGGGCAGCCGCAGCCGGGGCAGCCGCAGCCGGGGCAGCCGCGGGGGAGCGAACCGCGGGCGGGCGGCCGGTTATGCGGGTCGTCGTGCTGGCCGACACGCACGCGCCGCGGCGGTGGAAATCGTGCCCGCCCGCGGTGGCCGCCCAGCTACGGCTGGCTGACCTGATCTTGCACGCGGGGGACGTGTGCACGGCCGAGGTCCTGATCGAGCTGTCCGGCTACGCACCGGTTCGCGCCGTTCTCGGCAACAACGACGGTGCCGATGTCGCTGCCTGGGGCGCGCCGCCGGTCCTCGAGCTGGACATCGCGGGCGTTGCCGTGGCGATGGTGCACGACAGCGGGGCGGCGGCCGGCCGGCTAGCGCGAATGCGGCGCAGGTTTCCCGGCGCCGCGCTTGCGGTGTTCGGCCACTCCCATATCCCGCTCGACCAGGCCGGTGACGGTCTTCGGATTTTCAACCCGGGCTCGCCGACTGACCGCCGTCGCCAGCCCCGCGGCACCCTGGGGCTGCTGCGCCTCGATGCTGCTCGCATCGTCGAGGCCCGGGTCATCCCGGTCACCTGAGCTGCCATGATGACCACGGGCTGGGGCGCCTCTAGCGCCCAGGTATCAGCGCACTCCTGCGGGGTCACGCGACTCGCGCGGCGGCACTTAAATCCGTGAGCTCGGGCACAGCAGCACTAGGCGTCTGGCGTGAGCCACAGCACGCCCATCGGCGGCAGCCGGAGAACGGCTGACGCCGGCAGGCCGTGCTGCGGCTGCGGCACCGCCTCGACGGCGCCGAGATTACCGACGCCGCTGCCCCCGTAGATCTGCGCGTCGGTATTGAGCAGCTCGGCCCACCGGCCTGGCTGCGGCAGCCCGATCCGGTAGTTCTCGTGCGGCTCGCCGGAAAAGTTCGCGATGCAGGCCACTGGGTTCGCGGGGCTGGCGGCCGGAGCGGCGAAGCGCAGGAACGACAGCACGTTGCCGGCCGAGTCGTTGGCGTCGATCCAGCCGAAACCGGCCGGGTCGCTGTCCAGCTGCCACATCGCGGGGTTCCTGGTGTAGGCCCGGTTCAGGTCACCGACCAGGCGCAGTACGCCGGCGTGCCGTTCCTGGCCGAGCAGCTGCCAGTCCAGGCCGCCTTGCTCCGACCACTCACCCGGCTGGCCGAATTCGCTGCCCATGAAAATCAGCTTCTTGCCCGGATGAGCCCACATGTAGGCCAGCAGCGACCGCAGCCCGGCGAACTGCCGCCATTCATCGCCGGGCATCTTGCGCAGCAGCGAGCGCTTGCCGTGCACGACCTCGTCGTGCGACAGCGGCAGCACGAAGTTCTCGCTGTAGGCATACATCATCGAGAACGTCATCTCGCTGTGGTGATAGCTGCGGTGCACCGGATCGCGGGCCAGGTAGTCCAGCGTGTCGTGCATCCAGCCCATGTTCCACTTGAAGCCGAAGCCCAGGCCGCCTAGGTATACCGGCCGGGTCACGCCCGGCCAGGAGGTGGATTCCTCGGCGATGATCATGGTGCCCGGTACCTGCCGGTAGCAGACGGAGTTGACCTCCTGCAAGAAGGCCACGGCATCCAGGTTCTCCCGGCCGCCGAGCGCGTTCGGGGACCACTCGCCTGCCTTGCGGGAGTAGTCCAGGTACAGCATCGAGGCGACGGCGTCCACCCGCAGCCCGTCGACGTGGAACTCCTTCAGCCAGTAGACGGCGTTGGCGACGAGGAAATTCCGCACCTCGTTACGGCCGTAGTCGAAGATCAGCGTGCCCCAGTCCGGCTGCACGCCGCGCCGGGGATCAGGGTTCTCGTACAGCGCCGAGCCGTCGAACCTGGCCAGGGCCCAGTCGTCGCGGGGGAAATGCGCGGGCACCCAGTCGAGAATGACGCCGATGCCCGCCTGGTGCAGCCGGTCCACCAGGTAGCGGAAATCATCGGGAGTCCCGAACCGGGACGTCGGGGCGTAATACGACGTCACCTGGTAGCCCCAGGAACCCGCGAACGGGTGCTCGGCAAGCGGCATGAACTCCACGTGGGTGAAGCCGCACTCGCCGACATAGCCGGCCAGTGCGTCGGCGAGATCGCGGTAGGACAGGCCGGGCCGCCAGGACCCGAGGTGCACCTCGTACACGCTCATCGGACCGGCTAGCGGGCTGGCTGCGGACCGAGAATCGACCCAGTCCTGGTCGGCCCACTCGTAGTGCGAGGCGTAGATGACCGAGGCGGTGGCAGGCGCCTGCTCGGCCAGCGCCGCCATCGGGTCTGCTTTCAGCCGCCAGCTGCCGTCGCGGCCCCGGATCTCGTACTTGTAGCGCTGGCCTGCGCCCAGGCCGGGGATCATCAGCTCCCAGACTCCGGAGCCGCCCAGCGATCGCATCGGGTGCCCGCGGCCGTCCCAGTGATTGAAGTCACCGACCACCCGCACGCCGCGCGCGTTCGGCGCCCATACCGCGAACGCGGTCCCCGCCTCCGGCTCACGGGCCCGTGCTTCCACGCCCCGTGCTTCCACGCCCCGTGCTTCCACGCCCCGTGCTTCCACGCCCCGTGCATCTAGTGCCCGTGCATCTAGTGCCGGTGCGTCCAGTCCCTTTGCTTCCAGTACCCGTGCGCCCAGTACCCGCCAGAGCTCCTCGTGCCGTCCTTCGGCCATCAGGTGCAGGTCTAGTTCACCGAGCGTCGGGGCGTGCCGGTACGGGTCGTCGCCGATGGTCTCGCCGGCGGTCCCCGGGTAGCTGACCGCGATCCGGTAATCAGGGACGCCGGCCTGCGGCACCAGGACAGAGAAAACGCCTTCGTACACGTGACTCATCGGCAGCCGCCGGCCGCCTTCCAGGACCGCGGTAACGGACCCGGCGAGCGGGCGGAGCGCCCGGATGAACATCCCGGACCCGGCCGGGTGCGCCCCGAGCACCGAATGCGGATCGTGATGCGTCCCCGCCAGGATCCGGTCGATCTCCGCATGACTGACCGGGTCAGCCAGGCTGCCGGTGGCTGCCACGTTCATGCGGCGGCGATGGAATCAAGCGGGATGGACAGCCAGGAGGGCCGGTGCCGTGCCTCGTACGTCACTTCGTAGACCGCCTTTTCCAGCATCATGGCGCGCAGCAGCGGCGCGTGCCGCCGCGGATCCATGCCGCCAGCCTGGGCGTAGCCCGCGCAGAACGATGCCTGGCAGCGCTGCGCCCAGGTGCCGGCCGGCTTGCGCAGCCGGGCCTCGTCCGGGTGCCCGAGCAGCCGGTGCCGGGCAGCGTAGTCCAGTGACCGCAGCAGGCCCGCCACATCCCGCAGCGCCGGGGCGACGGCCCGGCGGACGGCAAGCGGCACGGCCGGCTCGCCTTCGAAGTCAAGCGCGACCCAGCCTGCCTGCGTCCGCAGTACCTGGCCCAGATGGTAGTCACCGTGCACCCGCTGCACCGGGACCGGGTCGGTCATTGCGGCCACGTCAGCGAAAGCGGCCCGCAGCTTGGCGCCGTGCCGGCCCAGCTGCGGCACCTCGGCGGTCGCCTGCTCCAGCTTGCGGGTCATCTGGGCAGCCAGCAGCGTCAGCTCGGCCGGCTTAAGCTGCCGGGTTCCGAACGCGGTCGCCAGGTCGGCATGCATCTCGGCGGTGGCGCGGCCCAGCAGGTACGCCTCGCCCCGGAAATGCGGATCACGCCCCTGATCCCCGGCGTCCCCGGCGTCCAGCAGGGACTGCCCGCCGGCTCGCGTGGTGCCCCCGGCGTCCCCGGCGGTCGTGACCGGCACCCGCAGGTAGTCGCGTTCGTAGCCGCGGTGGCCGTCGTACAGGTGGCCCAGGCTGGCTGCGGCCAGTGTCCAGCCGTCGGTGGCGTTCGCCAGGTACTGGGACAGCACGGCGAGCAGCACCGGCTCGCCGGCCAGCTCAGTGTGGATCCGGCCGAGGGGCGGGGCGATCCGCGCAGATCCCAGCTGGGCCAGTGCGCTCGCCACTTCGAGGTCGGGATTCTCGCCGGGAAATATCCGGCGCAGGACCTTCAGGATTACCGACTCGCCGAAGACCACGCTGGTGTTGCTCTGCTCGGCCGTCAGCACCCGGCTGCCTGCGCCGGCGCCCCAGCTGCCGGCCGGGACGCCGGGCTCCCGGCCGAACGTCAGCTGGCCGGCGGTCCGCCCCGCCGCGACGCCGTCGACGAGGACGCGGCTGAGCTCAGGATCGTGCAGTGCGTCGTAAGCCGTCCGGCCGCCGTCCACCGGGCCGATGACCGCGTGCCGCAACGCGGCCGGCACCCGGCGGCGGAGCCCGGCCAGTACCTGGTAACGCGCGGCGCCGCCGCTGCGCGGCAGGCTTACGATCAGGTGCCGCAGCTCCGGGTCGCCGACGACAAGGCGGGTATCGGTGACGATCGTCAGGCCGCCGGCAGGCTCGTCCCGGCCCGCGAACCAGCGCTGCGCGGGCAGCCACTGCGCCAGCGTTTGCTCGAAGCTCATGACTTTGGCTCACCTCGTTCCCGCCGCCCTCTTACCCGCGGTGAACCCCTATCTTGCCCGCAGATCCGTCAAACATTCGTGTCTGTTGCGAATGCGGCACAGCGGCGGCTGCCGGGCAAGCGCCGCGAAACTGGTGCAATGCCTGCTGGCCCGGCCACGCCGACAAGAGTGCGAGCTGCCGCTGGCGCCTGGCAGCGCCTGATGTCAGGCAGCCGTCACAGCTCAGCGGGCGGCTGGAGCAGGAACCAGTAGAAGCCATGGCCCGGCAGCGTCAGCAGGTAGTTGAGCTCGCCGATCGGCGGGAAGGTCACGCCGCCCATGCACTCCACCGGAGTGGCGCCCTCGAACCTGCTCAGATCCAGCTCGACGGGCTGCGGGAACCGGGACAGGTTGTTGACGCACAGGATCCGGTCGGCGGGGCCGGCCGCCGGCCCCGATTCTTCTGCCGGGGATTCCCGGACGAATGCCAGCACGCTGGGGTTGGAGGAGCTGAGCTCGTCATAGCTGCCGAGGGCGAAAACCGGGTGCCGCTTGCGGATCTCGATCATCCGCCGGGTCCAGTGCAGCAGCGATGCCGGGTTCTTCTCCTGCGCCTCCACGTTGACCGCCTGGTACCCGTAAATAGGGTCCATGATTACCGGCAGGTACAGCCGAGCCGGGTCGCAGTACGAGAAACCAGCGTTGCGGTCCACCGTCCACTGCATCGGCGTGCGCACGCCGTCGCGGTCGCCCAGCCAGATGTTGTCGCCCATGCCGATCTCGTCGCCGTAGTACAGCACCGGCGAGCCGGGCAGGGACAGCAGCAGCGCGGTGAAGAGCTCCAGCTGATTGCGATCGCCCTCCAGCAGCGGGGAAAGCCGGCGCCGGATCCCGATGTTGGCCTTCATCCGGGGGTCCTTGGCATACTCGTTGTACATATAGTCACGCTCGTCGTCAGTGACCATCTCCAGCGTCAGCTCGTCGTGGTTGCGCAGGAAGATGCCCCACTGGCAGCCCGATGGCAGCAACGGCGTCTGCGCCATGATCTCCGAGATCGGGTAGCGCTGCTCGCGCCGCACCGCCATGTAAATGCGCGGCATCAGCGGGAAATGAAACGCCATATGGCACTCGTCGCCGCCCGCGGCGGCGTCGCCGAAGTACTCCACCACGTCGGCCGGCCACTGATTGGCCTCGGCCAGCAGCACCCGGTCCGGGTACAGCCGGTCGATCTCGGTCCGGACCCGCTTCAGGTACTCGTGAGTCTCCTTCAGGTTCTCGCAGTTGGTGCCCTCGCGCTCGTACAGGTACGGCACGGCGTCCAGCCGGAACCCGTCGATGCCCAGGTCCAGCCAGAACCGCAGCACCTCGATCATGGCGTCCTGAACCCTGGGATTCTCGTAGTTCAGGTCGGGCTGGTGGGAAAAGAACCGGTGCCAGTAATACTGGCCCCGGACCTGGTCATACGTCCAGTTCGACTGCTCGGTGTCGACGAAGATAACCCGGGCGTCGCTGTAGCGGTCGTCGGTGTCGGACCAGACGTAGAAATCGCCGAACGGGCCGTCCGGCTCGGTACGTGACGCCTCGAACCAGGCGTGCGCGTCGCTGGTGTGGTTCATCACCACATCGGCGATTACCCGCATGCCCCGGGCATGCGCGGCCTCCACCAGCTCGACAAAATCACCAAGGGTGCCGAACTCGGGCAGAATCTGGGTGAAGTCGGCGATGTCATAGCCGCCATCGCGCAGCGGCGAAGCATAGATGGGCAGCAGCCAGATGCAGTCGATGCCCAGCCACTGCAAGTAGTCCAGCCGCGAGGTGAGGCCGGGCAGGTCGCCGGTGCCATCGCCGTTGGAGTCGTAGAATCCGCGTATCAGCACCTCGTAAAACACTGCGCGCTTATACCACTGCGGATCGCGGGGAGTGCCGAACGAGAAGCCATCAGGCACCGGATCAGTCGCTCCCGCTGCCGAGCTGGCGTGAAAGGGCCGCTGCGGCCGGCTGAGATGCAGGGGAAAGCCTTGCTGGGGCTGAGTCACTGATTCACCACCGCGTTCTGCTGATGTTTCGCTCGCTACCAGTTATATCCGCCGGGCCGGCCATGCCGTGGCAGTCGCGGCTGCGCGGGACTGCCGGCCGGCCGGGGCAGTCCGCCTAAGCCGTGACAGTGAAAATGTGCGCCGGCGCCGACTGCGGATCGAGGCGGACATAGTTCACCTGCCCCCACCGGAACGTAGCCCCGGTCAGCTGGTCGGTTACGGTGCAGCCAGCACCGGGCTGCAAACCGAGCGCCGCCTCGTCCAGCCAGATGGTGGCTTCGCGTACCTGGTAGGGGTTCAGGTTCACCACCACGAGCACCGTGTCACTGGCTAGCAGCCCGTTGCCGCTGGCCGGGACACTGGCTTGTTTCGAGAAACACAGTATCTCGGGCTGGTCCGGGTAGTGGAAACGCACGTTGCGGAGCTCCTTCAGAGCGGGGTGCGCCCGCCGGATCCGGTTCAGCTCGGTGAGGAACGGGGCGATGCTGCGCCCGGTCTGCTCCGCGCCGGCCCAGTCCCTCGGCCGGTAGGCGTACTTCTCCGAGTCCAGGTACTCCTCGCTGGACGGCCCGGCCGGCTGGCTTTCCGCCAGCTCGTAGCCCGAGTAAACGCCCCAGGACGGCGCCAGCATCGACGCCAGGACGGCGCGAACGCGAAACGCGGCCGGCCCGGCGTAGCGCAGGTAGCCGGACAGGATGTCCGGCGTGTTCACGAAGAAGTTGGGCCGCATATACGGGGCAGTGGTCCGCAGGTCGGCCATGTAATCGGTGAGTTCCGCCGCCGTGTTGCGCCAGGTGAAGTAGGTATAGGACTGGTGGAATCCGACCGCCGCCAGGGCGTGCATGGTGGCGGGCCGGGTGAACGCCTCCGCCAGGAACAGCACATCAGGATCGGTGCGGGCGATCTCGGCGAGCAGCCGTTCCCAGAACCTCAGCGGCTTGGTGTGCGGGTTGTCGACCCGGAAAATCCTGACCCCGCGGGCCATCCAGTGCCGGGCGATCGCCAGCACCTCTGCGTAGATCCCCTCGGGATCGTTGTCGAAATTCACCGGGAAGATGTCCTGGTATTTCTTCGGCGGGTTCTCGGCGTAGGCGATGCTGCCGTCGGCGCGGCTAGTGAACCATTCCGGGTGCTCGTGCACCCAGGGATGATCCGGTGATGCCTGCAGCGCCAGGTCCATAGCCACTTCCAGGCCGAGCTCCCCGGCCCTGGCGACGAACGCGTCGAAGTCGGCCAGCGTGCCCAGGTCCGGGTGGATCGCATCGTGACCGCCGGCCGCCGACCCGATCGCCCACGGCGAGCCCGGATCGCCGGGCGCCGCGCTCAGGGCGTTGTTCTGGCCTTTGCGCGCCGTCTCGCCGATGGGATGCACCGGTGGCAGGTACACGACGTCGAAGCCCATCGCGGCGACGCCGTCCAGCCGCAGCGCCGCCGTCGCCATCGTGCCCGACACCGGCGCCAGCTGGCCGGACGGGTCCACCGCGGCCCCTTCGGACCGGGGGAAAAACTCGTACCACGACCCGTACCGGGCCCGTTCGCGGTGCACGGTGAGCGGGTACCAGGCCGACCTGTTCAGCAGCTCGCGCAGCGGGAAGGCGGCCAGGATCGCCAGCACGTCCGGGTCGCCGGCCGCTGCCAGCCGGTCCAGGGGCGCGGCCGCCGTATCCCGCAGTAGCGCCGCGGCGGCCTTCAGCCGGGCCCGGGCGCGCCTGGCCTCGTGCATGCCGGACGGCTGCGCCCTGGCCGGCCGGATCCGCCCGGCGGTCCGCTCCAGCAGCAGCGCGCCCTCGGTGAGCATCAGCTCGGCGTCCTGCCCGAGCGGGATCTTGATCGCCGCGTCGCGGCGCCACCGCCCCATCGGGTCACCCCAGGCCTCGACCTGAAAATGCCACCGCCCGGCGGCGTCCGGGGTGACGTCAGCCCCGTACCGGTCGGTGCCCGCGGCCAGCAGCCGCATCGGCGTCAGCGGCTGCCGGCGGCCGCCGGGGTCCCGCAGCGCAACGCCGGTACCCAGCATCTCGTGCCCCTCCCGGAACACGGTCGCACTGACCTCGAAGGTCTCGCCGGTTACTGCTTTCGCCGGGTAACGGGCGCAGTGCACGACGGGCTGCACATCCAGGATGGGAATTCTGCCGATCACGCGCTAAAAGCTACCCACAGCTGCGCCGGGCAAAGCTGGCAGCCCGCCCGGTGGCGCTTCGCGGCTTCCCGTCAGCGCGCCGAGCTGCCATTCATCCCGGTGAACATTTCACCGCCGTGCATCCGGGTCCGGGCCGGATGTCCCGGGCCGGGCCGAGGTTCCGGTTCCGGCGGCTACCGAATAAGGTCGCTCAGCGTGAGAGCCATCCGCCGAATCATCGTCCACCCGGCCCTGCCGGAGCCGCTCGCGCCGCTGCGCGACCTGATGCTGAACCTGCGCTGGTCCTGGCATCCGGAGACGCTGGAGCTGTTCGCGGCGATCGATCCGGTGGCCTGGCAGCGGGTCGCCCGCGATCCGGCGGCGCTGCTGCCGCGGGTGCCGCGCGAGCGCCTGGCCAGCCTTGCCGCCGACGCCCCGTTCCTGGGCCGGCTCGCCGACGCGGCCGCCGAGCTGCGCGCGTACATGACCGGCCCGCGCTGGTATCAGGAGGCTAGTGACCCGGCTGCCGGGTGGCCACGAAGTATCGCCTATTTTTCGCCCGAATTTGGTATTACCGCCGCCTTGCCGCAGTATTCCGGCGGCCTCGGGATCCTGGCCGGCGACCACCTGAAGGCCGCCAGCGACCTGGGCGTGCCGCTGATCGGCGTCGGCCTGCTGTACCGGCACGGTTACTTCACCCAGTCGCTGTCGCGGGAAGGCTGGCAGACCGAGCGGTACCCGGCCAGCGACCCGGCGGGGCTGCCGCTGACGCTGCTGCGCGATGAGCACGGGACTGCCGTCCGGGTTACCGTCGCGCTGGCAGGCGGCGTGCCGCTGTCCGCGCAGATCTGGATTGCGCAGGTCGGCCGGGTGCCGCTGCTGCTGCTCGACTCCTACGTGGAGGAGAACGAGCCGAGCCTGCGGGAGGTAACCGACCGGCTCTACGGCGGCGGCAGTGATCACCGGCTGCGGCAGGAGCTGCTGCTGGGCATCGGCGGCGTGCGGGCGCTCCGCGCCTACTGCGCGGTCAGCGGACATGCCGAGCCCGAGGTCTTCCACACCAACGAGGGCCATGCGGGCTTCCTCGGCCTGGAGCGCATCCGCGAGTACGTGGACGCGGGCCTCAGCTATGACGAGGCCGCGGCGATGTGCCGGGCCGGCACGGTCTTCACCACCCACACGCCGGTAGCCGCCGGCATCGACAGGTTCGCCAGCGAGCTGATCCAGCGACAGTTCGCGGATCCCGACGCCGACCCGGCGCTGCCCGCCGACCGGGTCAGGGCCCTCGGCGCCGAGACCTTCCCCGGCGGCGACCGTGACGTGTTCAACATGGCCGTCATGGGCATGCGGCTGGCCCAGCGCGTCAATGGCGTCAGCAAGCTGCACGGCAAGGTCAGCCGCGAGATGTTCACCGGGCTGTGGCCGGGGTTCGACACCGCCGAGGTGCCGATCGGGTCCGTCACCAACGGCGTGCACGCGCCGAGCTGGGTAGCGGCGGAGATTTCCAGCCTGATCGCAGCCGGCCAGCCCCGGGCAGGGGCCGCGGCCGCGGATGGGGCCTGGGCAGGGGCCGGGGCCGCGGATGGGGCCGGGGCCGCCCCGGAGTCCGGCGCCGACGCCGCGTCCTGGCAGCGAGCCGAAATTTCCCCGGCCCTGCTCTGGCAGGTCCGCGGCCAGCTGCGGGCCCGGCTGGTCGCGCAGGTACGGCTACGGCTGCGGGCGTCCTGGCGGCAGCGGGGCGCTTCGGAAGCGGAGCTCGTGTGGACGGACAGCGTGCTGGACGACCAGGTGCTCACGATCGGCTTTGCCCGCCGGGTGCCCGCATACAAACGGCTGACGATGATGCTGCACGACCCGGAGCGGCTCACCGCGCTGCTGCTGGACGCTGACCGGCCGATCCAGATCGTGATCGCCGGAAAGGCGCATCCTGCCGACGACGGCGGCAAGCTGCTGATTCAGCAGATGGTCCAGTTCACTGATGACCCGCGGGTCCGGCACCGGATCGTGTTCCTGCCGGATTACGACATGGAGCTGGCGCGGGCACTGGTTCAGGGCTGCGACGTGTGGCTGAACAACCCGCTGCGGCCGCTGGAGGCGTGCGGGACCTCCGGGATGAAGGCAGCGCTGAACGGCGGCCTGAACCTGTCGGTGCTGGACGGCTGGTGGGACGAGTGGTTCGACGGCACTAACGGCTGGGCAATCCCGTCCGCTGATGACGTCGCCGACCCCCAGCGCCGGGACGAACTGGAGGCCACGGCACTCTACGGCCTGCTGGGCCAGTCGGTCGCCCCGCTGTTTTACGACTCCTCCGCAGACGGGCTGCCGAGCCGCTGGCTGGAGATGATCGCCGGGACGCTGCGCACGCTCGGGCCGAAAGCACAGGCGACCCGGATGGTCCGCGAGTACGTCACCGAGCTGTACCTGCCGGCCGCCCGGGCGTCCCGCGGGCTCGCGGCAGGCACGGACGGAGCGCTGCCGTACGCGGGCGCGCGCGAGCTGGCTGCCTGGAAGGAGCGGGTCGGACGGGGCTGGGCCGCCGTCCGGGTTGATCACGTGGAGTCAGACGACGGATCGCAGGTGCCGGGCGCCGCGCTGACAGTCCGGGCCAGCATCGCGCTCGGCGAGCTGTCTCCGGCCGACGTGACCGTCCAGGTGGTCTACGGCAGCACGGGGGACGCCGACCAGATCATCGACGCCGAGCAAGCAGACCTGGCCCTGGAGACCGGCCCCGGAGCTGACGGCGTGGCACGGTACGCCGGTACGGCCGAGCTCGGCCGGCCGGGTGCCTTCGGCTATACGGTCCGGGTGCTGCCGCGGCATCCGATGCTGGCCGGGGCGGCGGAACTAGGCCTGGTTACTCTGCCCGAGGTCCCCGCCGGAATGGACGACGGCGACCTCCGCTAACTGACCGGGCGGTCGTAGCGTCGGAGCGGCCAGCGTCGGGCGGCCCAGCGTCGGGGCGGTTCGGCGCCGGGGCGGCCCGGCGGCCTGTAGCGGGGCGCCCGGCTCACGGGGGGGGGGCCGACGCCGCTACGGCTGCCGCTCTTGCGCGCCCGACGCCGCTACGGGCGCCGCTTTGGCGCGACCGCCTCATGTGCCGGCAGTCTCGTTGTGCCTGGCGGTCCCGGTTTGCCCGGCGGTTTCGTCTGCCCGGCAGCCTCGTAAGACTGGCAACCTGCTGCCCCGGCCGGCGGTGCGCTCGCGGCGAGTTTCCGGCCCGGTAGCCCTTCCCGCAGCCGACCGGTATCCGGCGGCTGGCCGTTCCGGTGACCGATATCGCGGCGGTCACACGCCTTTAGTGGGTCCGGCGAGTCTATATGCGTAGTTTCCAAGACACGTCGTAGTCAGTCAATTACGGACTGCCAGTAAACCGACCGACCGAGCGTGGCGTCACCTTAAGGAGGACATCCACGTCGCCCGCAGGAAATTTCTTCCTGTCCTGGGCGGAACGTCAGCAAAACTCAAGGGGAGATGACATGCTGTGATAGAGCGCATTCGTTGAGTGACGAAACCTATCGTCACTTTCCGTTACTGATCCATTACCCCAGTCTCGAAAGGATCCTGCCGTCGTGAGAACTCAGATCAAGCCGGACAATCGCCTGCTGACCCCGGCGGAGGTTGCCGCGATGCTCCGGGTGGACCCCAAGACCGTCACTCGGTGGGCGCGAGGCGGAAAGCTGTCATCCATTCGCACGCCCGGCGGCCACCGCCGTTACAGCGAGACCGAGGTCCGCAGCTTCCTCAACGGCTGGCAGGGCATGGCCATGCCGCGCGCATCTGGCGAGTAGTGCTCTCTGCGCCCGTTCTGGCGCGCTCGCGCACGCGGCCTGCCCGTCGCAGCCGCTGAAGTGCCCGCCTGCCGCCCGCGATGCATGATCACGGTGGATAGGTGTTGCCCGAGCAACACCTAACCACCGTGATCATGACGCAGGCGGCACTCAGCACCGGACCGAGGTCCCGGCTGGCGTTCTTCGTCGCGCTGATGTCGGCGACGACCGTCGCCGGAGAGATCAGTGTTGGCCAGATGAGCCGACCGCACTGTCGCGACTGACCGTGAGCCGCGGCGGCGGCGGTGTCTTCCGGGCCGCGGAATTCTGGGCGTGTGCCTGCGTTATGCGCGCGCACCCGTCCATGATGGGCTTGGCTTAGTCGTGGTCCTCGTCGTCAGCGGCGGCCAGGGCCAGCCGCTCCAGCGCCGCCCAGGCGGCGGCGGGATCGCCGGCAGGCTGGTCCTGGCTGATCGCCGCAACCCAGTCCACGCCGCCGATGGTCAGCCGGATACCTTGGCCGGAACCGCGCGGCGACGTCAGGGCTTGGACGAACTCGGCTGGCGGCGGCCCTGCGATCGCGCTGCCGGCCAGGCCCGCTGCCTCTAGGGCAGCGCCGATCAGCTGCCAGAGTTCCTCGACCCGCCCGGCGACCGCGATAACCGCGTCGGCCAGCATGCAAGCGAGCTCGCCTGCATCACCGGGCTCGCTGTCGGCCAGTTCCCTGGCCAGCACGCGAAGTCGGTCCAGATCGAGAGCCTCGCGGGATCGGGGGCTCATGGCTATGTTCCGTACCTGCGCGGCTCGTCAGGCTGCGCAGCCGGCAGCTTGATGCCGAGCTGCAGGGCGATCGTCGCGAGCAAGTCGCGAGCCTGAGCTGAGTCCATCTCCCGGACCCGGCGCAGAAGCTCATCGCCGGCACCGGCCGGATCAGGCTGGGCAGCCAGCGCGCTCGCGGCGTCCGGGCGTCCGGACGCGGTCAGCTCAGCGGGGGTGACGCCGATGACGCTTGCCATCTTGGCCAGTGTGACAGCCGGTCCCCGTACTGGTGCGTAGACGCCTGCGCTCACGACCTGATAGCCGCCCGCGATCTGCCGCCAGCGGCCCTCACTCATACCGGCATGACCCGCGGCCTCGCGTGCGGACATGCCGGCCCGGCGCAGCGCGTCACTAATCAGCGTTCCCCATGGCGGTGGCTCAGGTCGGTTAGGCACAAGACTACCTTCGCACAAACTTCGCATCGCAGTCCAGCGCTTCGGCTGACTGATCCGGCATGTCAGGCGCTCGGAGTTAAAGATCCGGCGGCGGCAGTCAGGGACTAAACTTCGCGCGAAGTTATTGACCCTTCGCACCACTGCGCACTAGGGTTTCGCAGTGAGTCGGGGCAGCAGTGCCCCGGCGCTCACCGAGGGGGGACTCACTATGGGAGTCATGCTCTGCCTGGACCGACCGGGGCCGGCCCAGGGTCAGCGGCACGGGCTGCACGCCAGGAACGGGGGGGGCTGGCCGGCAGCCAACGGCTTAACAGCGCTGCTGCGTTTCGGCTGGACTGCCGGGCATCGCGGTGGCCGTCGGCCGGAGGGGAACCGGCCGGAGGGAAACCGGCCGGGGAGTACTCCGGCCGGCCTGGGGGCAATAGCGGCGACGGGCGCCGTCTTCGTGCCGGGCCGGAGCCCGGCGCCGGCCCGCCGACTTGCAGGCCTGTCCGGGCCGGGCGCGATTCCGGTTTCGGACATGATGGCGGACGCGGCATCGACGGCAGATCTCGCCGCTGTTGCTGGCGAGCGGGGGTCATGGCGCTCGGTACCGGCCAACGCGGCGGCTTAGCGGTGCCGCGCAACCCCGATGCCCCCCGGCTTGGCGAGCTCGGCCTGATGTACCTGGCCGGGTGAACCTGGCCCCGATCTCAGCCGGATCAGGGACGGCGATCGGGGCGGTGGAGCGATCGATAATGCCCGCGATGGTCGCCGCGGCCTTGCATGCGTAGGATCAAGGCTCGGCATGGAGGTGTGCATGGGTGAGCTTGCAGAAGCAGCGGCCGATCCTGGCATGGCAACCGGTGACTGACTTCGAGGACAGTCCCTCGATTGACATGGTCACTGCGGCGCTGCGCGCGGACAGTGCGGATGTGGCTATCTACGCCCGGGTGCTGACTGAGTCTTTGGGCGAATCCCTGCCACCGGGCGTCGTAGCCGTCGAGCGCGACCGGTCCGTCTCGGACCGGATGCGCGGTCGGCCCGGCCCGGTGGCGAAGATAACCGTCCGCCTCGGCGAGCAGGTGCTGACGCTGGCCATCCAGCGGGGTGCGCCAGCTGCCGAGATCTGCCGCGAGGTGCGTGGCGTAGTGCTGTCCCGCCAGCCGGTGGCGCTGGCCGAATGGGCGGCCGAGCTGGCCAGGGCGCTGGTCAGCTATGCGGAGCGCAACGCCGACGCCGCCCGTGCGCTGCGCCGACTGGTTGCGGAGAGCTGACCTGCAGCTAATGGGACAGCAGCTGATGATGAACCACAGGTACGGCAGCGCGCTCGTTACTGGCAGCTCCAGCGGAATCGGCCAGCACATCGCGCGGCAGCTTGCTGCCGACGGCTGCGACCTCGTCATCGTGGCGCGGCGGACGAGCCGGCTCGAGGACTTCGGCGCTTCGCTGCGCCGAAGTACTGGGGTCAAGATCGAGGTGGTGACAGCCGATCTGACCACGCCGGCCGGGCTGGCCGCGGCGCAGCAGCACCTGACCGATCCGGCCGCCCCGGTCGAGCTGCTGGTCAACAACGCCGGGTTCGGCGTCAGCGGGGACTTTGCCGCCGGCTCCGACCGCGAGGCCCAGGATCAGATCAGGCTGAATATAGCTGCCGTCGTACAGCTGACGCACGCGGTGCTGCCCGGCATGCTGCGCGCCGGGCACGGCGGCATCCTCAACGTGTCATCTGTAGCGGGATTCATCCCCGGACCAGGATCGGCCGTGTACGCGGCGACCAAGGCCTTCGTCACCTCCTTCAGCGAGAGCCTGCATAGTGAGGTAGCGGCCCGGGGCGTGCACGTCACAGCGCTGTGTCCCGGCTTTACCCGGACTCAGCCGGACGGGGCCGCTGCCCGCGGCCTGGCAGCGCTGGCCTGGCTGGAGCCCGGCCGGGTCGCCCGGGCGGGGATCGAGGCAGTGAGCGCCGGCCGGGCGGTCGCGATTCCCGGTGCGCAGTACCAGGCGGCGACGGCTGCCGCCAGGCTGCTACCACGAGGGGCCGTCCGCGCTGCGCGGGCGGCCATGCGGCACTGACAGGCAATCGGCAGGCGCCGGCGTTGCCAGGCCGCCCGCTGCCGGGCAGGAATTCGTAGGCTGTGATGTCATGACGGTGCAGGACCGCATCCCGGAGCGTTTGGGGCCGTACCAGCTGGTCGCGCGGCTCGGCGAAGGCGGCATGGGCGTTGTCTACCTGGGCAGGGACGCCGTTCACGGCACGGTCGCCGTCAAGGCCCTGCGGTCAGCAGTGGCCGCTGATCCCACCGTCCGGCGCCGCCTGGCCCGTGAAGTTGACGCCATGCGCCGCGTGCACAGTCCGCACGTGGCCGAGGTGATCGACGCCGATGTCACCGGCACCCCGCCCTATATCGTCACCCGGCACGTGCCGGGCCGCACGCTCGACGATGTCGTCACGCAGAGCGGCCCGCTGACCGGTCCGGCACTTGCGCGGCTCGCCAGCGGCCTGGCCGCCGCGCTGACGGCGGTGCATGCGGCCGGTGTCGTGCACCGGGACCTCAAGCCCGGCAACGTGATGCTGGTCAACGGCCAGCCGGTGGTCATCGATTTCGGAATCGCCCAGGTGCCCGAGTCAACCAGGATCACCCTGACCGGCATGTTCATGGGCACTCCCGGGTACCTGCCACCCGAGGTCATCGAGGGAAAGCACGGCGGCCCGGCTGCGGACGTGCATTCATTCGGCGCTACCGTGGCCTTCGCCGCAACCGGCCGGCCGCCCTTCGGGACCGGCTCGTTCGAGACCATCTTCTACCGGATTATGCAGGGTCAGCCGGACCTTGCGGGCGTTCCCGCGCCGCTGGCCGGGCTGCTGACCCGGACCCTGGCGCGGGACCCCGACCGCCGCCCCGCGGCCGCCGAGCTCGCCGCAATGACCGCCGCGCTGGATCCGGCTGCCCTGTACCCGGCTGCACTGGACGCGGCTGCGCTGGCTCCGGCTGCCGGGCAGCCCGCGGCACGGCGACGGCGGTTCCGCGCTGCCAGGATAGCCGCGTCACCCGGCGCGGCCAGCCGGGCGGGCGGAGCAAGCCGGACCGTGGCCGATCTGCCGGTCGCGCCGAAACCGCCGGTGCCCAGGCCGGCGATCGAAGCAGCCTCTTTCGGTGATCTGCTGCCGCCGGTCAGCTATCAGCCGGACGGCGCACCGGACAGCGGCGCAGCGGGCGGCGGCGCAGCGGGCGGCGGCGCAGCGGGCGGTGGCGCAGCGGGCGGTGGCGCAGCGATTGGTGCAGTGACGATCGGCGCAGCGGGCAGTCCAGCCGGACAGCTCTGGGGCGCTACCAGCGGATCGGCGCCGCCGGCGGCCGCTGATGGGGGCGCCAGCTCTGGTGCTGCGCCTGCAACTGGCGCTCCGGCAACTGCCAGCTTCGGCGCTGCCAGGCCGGATGCCGTCCGGCGCGCTGCGTCCCGGTGGAGCCCGCTGGTCGTTGGCGTGATAGCCCTGCTGGTCGCCGTCAGCGTGCTGCTGCCGCTGGCCGGCACGGCGGCATCGGTCGCGGCACTGATCGCCTTGCGGGCCGCCGACAGTACCGGGGCCAAGCTGGCCAGGCGGCGTGCCCGGCAAGGAGGCCGGCTGACCGGCTTCGCCGTCGGGTTCGGGTACTTCCCGGTCGCGCTGGTCCGGGCAGCAGTGCGCTTCGTCCTGCTGGCGCCGCTGGCGCTGGTCAGTGCTGGCCTGGCCGCTGTCGTCGCGATAATCGCCGTGCCCCTGCACCCGCTGCCGCGGGCGGTCGCCTGCGGCGCCGGCGCGCTGGTGGCGTGCTACGGCCTGGGACCCGGCTCAGGCGGCTGCCGGCAGGCCATCGCCGGGTTGTTCGGCGCCGCTTCGCGTGGTGCGGCCCGGCGCGTGACCGTAAATTTCGTCGTCATCGCGCTGGCCGTGGCAGCAGCTACGGTGGCCGTGACCGGCCAGCCGGCCTACTGGCCGGCCGGCCACCTCAGCTTTCAGCTTGCGCACATGCCCGGACTGCACGCGGTCATTGCTGACATTCGGCTGACGGTCCGCAAGCTGGGCGCGGTAATAGGCTGGTAAACGGCGGTCCCGGGCTTGGCGGGCTTGGCGGGCTTGGCGGGCTGAGCTGCACCGGCGGCCCGCCGCGGCTGGCCTGCCGCGGCCGGCCTGGCGCTCGCATCCGGCCAGCAGCCCGCTGCTAGCAGCCCGTTTTTAGCGGGCTGCTGGCCGCCGGTCCCGCGGGGCAGGCACCGCCGCGCCGGGGACAGGAGTGCCGGGGACAGGAGTGCCGGAGATAGCAGCGCCAGGTGAGCCCATGGCGGCGACTGGGGGGCCGGCTGAGACATGCCCGGGCGCGAAAAGGCCGGGCTGAACGGCGCCGGGCTGGGCGGTGCCGGGCGCGACAAGGCCGGGCTGGGCGGTGCCGGGCGGGAAGGCGCCGGGCGCGGCAGCCGCGGCCGGCGGTGATGAGCCAGCGGGATCCGGGCGCGGTGGCAGCGGCCGGACGAGCCCCAGGGTGACAAGCTCGTTGGCCAGCCGGACCCGGCGCTCCGGGCCTGCCGCGATCCGGAATTTCTGATATAGGCGCAGCAGGTGCTGCTTGACGGCGGCCTCGGTCACGACCAGCTCCGCGGCGATCTGCCGGGCGGCGGTTGGCGCGACGAAGGCCTCGTCGGTGAGTGCGGGACGGCACAGCGAGCTCACCACGTCGAGCTCGCGCCGGGTCAGCTCGGGCGTCGCGGACTTGCGCAGCTGCACCTCGCCGGAGCATTCCTCAGTAAGCAGGCCGCCGATCCGGCAGCGCGCGGAGCCGAAGGTGACCACATCACCTTCCGCGAGCAGCCGCTGAGCGACGAGGCGCCCGTTGACCCGGGTGCCGTTGCGCGATAACCCGAAGTCAATGACGTAAGCGTAGGGGCCGCGCCGGACGATCTCGGCGTGCAGCTGGGACACGCTCGGGTCGGTCAGGCGGATATCCACATGGCGGCCCCGGCCGATCGTGGTCACGCTCAGACCTAGCGGGCAGACAGCCCCGCTGTCCTCGATCCGGATAAATGGGATCTCCATGACCGTCCTTCCTGCCCGGCTGACAGCCACCGCTTTCTAGCTGTTCAGCTACCCTCCGGCGGGTAGTTCCTACCCTGTTGCCCGCGCCCGGCCCGGCGGCGGTGACCGTCGGCGCGGACCGCGCCGACCACTGACCCGGCGGGCTGGCAGCGCCAGTACACTGCCGATCGACCCGTCCGGAAGGAATACATATGGCGGAAAAGCCCTCCAGGGGACTGGCCGACGTAGTCGCGGCGTCGACCGCGGTGAGCGACATCGACGGCCAGGCGGGCCGCCTTTACTACCGTGGCTTCGACATCCACCAGCTGGCCGGGGCTGCCACGTTCGAGGAGATTGCCTACCTGCTGCAGCGCGGCGCCGTGCCGAGCCGGGATCAGCTCGACGGCTACCGGGCCGAGATCGCAGCGGGCCGGGACGCGGGCCCGCTGGTCAGCGACAGCATGCGGGCGGTTGCCTGCAGCCAGGGGCCGATGGAAGCGCTGCGCAGCCTGGTATCGCTGGCCAGCGCGGCCGACCCGGACAAGGACTCCAATGACCGGGCGCCGAACCTGCGCAAGGCTGCCCGGCTCACGTCCAGCCAGCCTGCCCTGGTGGCTGGTTACGCTGCCGCCCGCGACGGCCGGGAGGTCGCGGCGGCTGATCCCGGCGCCGGCCTGGCCGCTAATTTCCTGCTGCAGATCACCGGCAAGCAGCCGTCTGACCGGGCGGCGCAGATCCTGGACACCTGCCTGATCCTGCACGCCGACCACACGATGAACGCCTCCACCTTCGCCGCCCGGGTGTGCGCGGCGACTCTGTCCGACATGCACTCTGCCGTCGTCGCGGCGCTCGGCACCCTGAAGGGGCCCCTGCACGGCGGCGCGAATGAGCAGGTCATGCTCGGTCTGGAGGCGATCAGGTCGAGCACCGGGGGTGACCCCGTCGACGCGGTGACAACCCAGGTAACTGACCGGCTGCGGCAGGGCGGGAAGATCATGGGCTTCGGTCGCCGGGTGTACAAGGCCGAGGATCCGCGTGCCACCCACCTGCGGCAGTTTGCCGCCGAGCTGGCCGCCGGATCCGGTGACGACACTTATTACCGGATGTCACGGCGGATGGAGGAGGTGGTCCTCGCCGAGAAGGGCCTGTACCCGAACGTCGATTTTTACGCTGCCACCGTCTACCACTACCTGGGCATCCCGACGGACCTGTTCACCCCGGTCTTCTCGGTGAGCCGGATGGCCGGCTGGACCGCGCACGTGATCGAGCAGCACGCCGACAACCGGCTGATCCGGCCGGACAGCGATTACATCGGGGAAAGCGGGCTGACCTGGGTGCCGCTCGAGCAGCGGTGAAGCACTCCGCAGGCCGGGGGGCCGGCCGGCTCGGCCAGCTGCCCTACCTGCTGGTGCTCTGCGGCGCCGTGGCCGGACTGCTCGCCATCCGACCGGGCGCCCACGGCACCAGAAGCGGTACGTTGGACCTGGCGGCCGTTCTGCTGATCGCCGCAGCGGCCAGAGCGCTGCTCCCCGAGCGCTGGCTGCGCCTGCTCAGCTCCCGGCGGCGGCTGGTGGACGTGGCAGCCCTCGGTGCGCTGGGAATCGGCCTGCTTGCTGCGGGCCTGATCCTGTCCGGGGCGCCCTGAACGGACTACTCGGGCCTGAGCGCACGAACTGAGGAAAGGGAATGAACGGCATGGCCAAAATCAAGGTAGCCAGTCCCGTCGTGGAACTGGACGGCGACGAGATGACGCGGATTATCTGGCAGTTCATCAGGGAGCAGCTGATCCTGCCGTTTCTCGATATCGAGCTGAAGTACTTCGACCTTTCGGTCGAGAACCGGGACGCCACCGGGGATCAGGTGACGGTGGATTCCGCGAACGCGATCAAGCAGTACGGGGTGGGCGTCAAGTGCGCCACCATTACCCCCGATGAGGACAGGGTAGCCGAATTCGGCCTGAAGCGGATGTGGCGCTCGCCCAACGGGACAATCCGCAACATCCTGGGCGGAGTGGTGTTCCGCGAGCCGATCGTGATCACTAGCATCCCGCGGTTCGTGCCGGGCTGGACCAAGCCGATCATCATCGGCCGGCATGCGCACGGTGACCAGTACCGGGCGACGGACTTCGTGGTCCCCGGGCCCGGCACCCTGACGATGTCCTTCCAGCCGGCCGGGGGCGCTGGCGAGTCGCTTGATTTCGAGGTGGCGAACTTCACCGGCGGCGGCGTGGCCATGGGAATGTATAACTACGACGACTCGATCCGCGACTTCGCCCGCGCCACCATGCGGTACGCGCTCGACCGGGGCTACCCGCTTTACCTATCCACCAAGAACACGATTCTTAAGGCCTATGATGGCCGGTTCAAAGATATTTTCGCGGAAATTTTTGAAGCTGAATTCAAGTCCGATTTCGAGACGGCGGGCATCAGCTACGAGCATCGCCTGATCGACGACATGGTCGCTCAGGTGATTAAAGGCGACGGCGGCGTTGTCTGGGCCTGCAAGAACTACGACGGTGACGTCGAGTCCGACATCGTGGCGCAGGGCTTCGGCTCGCTGGGCCTGATGACCAGCGTGCTGATGACCCCGGACGGCAAGACGATCGAGGCCGAGGCGGCGCACGGCACGGTGACCCGGCATTACCGGCAGCACCAGAAGGGGCTGCCGACGTCGACCAATCCGATTGCCTCCATCTTCGCCTGGACCAGGGGCCTGGCCTACCGCGGCAAGCTCGACGGCACGCCGGAGGTCACGCGGTTCGCTGACACGCTGGAGCAGGTGTGCGTCGACACCGTGCTGAGCGGCAAGATGACGAAGGACCTGTCGCTGCTCGTCGGCAGCAGCGCCCCGTACCTGAGCACCGAGGAATTCCTGGCCGCGCTGGCGGCGAACCTGCAGGCCGCGATGGCCGGGTCGGCCAGCAAGCAATAGCAGCCCGGACCGGCCCGCAAGCAAGAACGAGCAGAGGAGCGCAAGAATGGCCCGGACAGGCAAGGTCACCGTTGTCGGAGCCGGTTTCTACGGCTCGACTACCGCGCAGCGGCTCGCCGAGTATGACATTTTCGCTGAGGTGGTCCTGACCGACATTGTCGCGGGCAAGCCCGAGGGACTGGCGCTGGACATGAACCAGTCCCGCCCGGTTGAGGGGTTCGAGACGCAGGTCACCGGGCGCAGCACCGGGCCGGGAGGCGAGGGCTACGAGGCGATCGCGGGCTCGGGCATCGTGGTGATTACCGCCGGCCTGCCGCGCAAGCCGGGGATGAGCCGGATGGACCTGCTCGGCGTCAACGCCAAGATCGTCCGCAGCGTGACCGAGCAGGTCGTCAAGCACGCGCCGGACGCGGTCCTCATCGTGGTCTCCAACCCGCTGGACGAGATGACGGCGCTCGCGGCGAAGGCGTCCGGGTTCCCGGCGGCGCGGGTGCTGGGCCAGGCCGGGATGCTGGACACGGCCCGGTTCAGCTACTTCGTCGCCGAGCGCCTGGGCGTCCCGGTGTCGTCGGTACGGACGCTCACGCTCGGCTCGCACGGTGACACGATGGTCCCGGTTCCGTCCGCGTGCACGGTAGACGGCGAGCCGCTGGCCGGCCTGCTGCCCGCGGCGGACGTGGACGCGCTGGTCGAGCGGACCCGGAACGGGGGCGCCGAGATCGTCGGCCTGCTGAAGACCGGCTCGGCCTACTACGCGCCGTCCGCGGCGGCGGCCCGGATGGCCCGCGCCGTGGCCACGGATTCGGGCGCGCTACTGCCGGTCTGCGCCTGGGTGGACGGGCAGTACGGCATCTCCGGCGTCTACCTGGGCGTGGAGGCAGAGATAGGGGCGGCCGGCGTTCGCCGGATCGTCGAGCGGGACCTGACCGAAGCCGAGCTTGCCGGGCTGCGGGCCGCCGCCGAAGCGGTCCGGGCCAAGCAGGCTGACGTGGCCGGCCTGTAACGCGGCTGACGGCTAGGCAGCCGCCAGCCGCGCCATCGCGAGCTGGGCGAGAAGCGCGGCCCCGTCGGGTAGGACCGCGTCGTCGAACACCGCCTCAGCGGAGTGGTTGAACGGCGCGGTGGCCGGATCAGCGCCCGGCGGGCAGGCTCCTAGCATGATGAATGCGCCGGGAACCCGTTCGAGCACGAAGGAGAAATCCTCGGCGCCCGGCACCGGGAACGGTGCCTGCAGGTACCGGTGCGCGCCGAACATGCCGGTAATGGTCTGCCGGGCGAAATCGAGCTGGCCCGGGTCGTTCACCGTGACCGGATAGCGGTCGGTGCAGCGCGCGTCGGCGGTAAGCCCGTGCGCGGCCGCAATCTGCCGGATCAGCCGCAGCGCCGCGTCGCGTACCTTGCCGCGGGCGGCGGCGGAGAAGGACCGGACCGTGGCCAGGAAATGCGCCTCCGCCGGGATGATGTTTTCGGCTGTGCCCGCGTGGAAGCTGCCGACGGTGATGACGACCGGGTCGAAGACGTCGAAACCGCGGGTCACCAGCGTCTGCAGCGCGGTCACGATCTCGCAGGCGACGGGGATCGGGTCGGCAGCGTGATGCGGCTGCGCAGCGTGGCCGCCGCGACCGCGGATGGTGACATCCAGGGTGTCGGCGGCCGCCATCATGGTGCCCGGCCGGCCGGCGGCGACGCCGAGCGGCAGCATGGCGGACGTCACATGCAGGCCGAATGCGGCGGTGACCGTCGGGCCGGCCGCGGTCAGCACGCCTTCCTCGATCATCCGCAGCGCCCCGCCACAGCCTTCCTCGCCGGGCTGGAACATGAAGATCACGTCGCCGGCCAGGTCGGCATGCCGCGCGGACAGCAGCCGCGCCGCGCCGACCAGCATCGCCGTATGCAGATCATGCCCGCACGCGTGCATCGCGCCGTCGAGCCGCGAGGCGTAGCTGACGCCGGTGCGCTCGGTCACCGGCAGGGCGTCCATGTCGCCGCGCAGCAGCACCGCCGGCCCGGCCTCATGTCCTGGCCCGGCCTCGGGTCGCGGCCCGGCGCCGGGCCGCGGCCCGGCGCCGCGCAGCACCGCCGTCACCGAGCTGAGAGACGCACCGCGGGTGATCTCCAGCGGCAGCCCGGCGAGTGCCTGGAGCACCTTGTCCTGGGTACCCGGAAGGTCCAGCCCGATTTCGGGCTTGCGGTGGATGGCGCGCCGCAGCTCCGTCAGCTCAGCGGCGATCGTGACCGCGTCAGCATGCATGTCCGGTGTCATCGGCCTGCTCCCTCGGCTCTGGCGGCCTGCCCATAATCGCACGCGCGCGGCGGCGCTGACCGCAGCCTGGCTCGCGGCCGGCGCCGGTACTGCTTAGACTGTGCCAACGCCGCGCGGTCGCGCGGTGGCCGCCGGGATCGCTGCGCTGCGAGCAGCATCGTCCCGGCCATAGCGCCAAGGTCAGGGATCTACAGGTGATTGGCGTCGGCTGGAACATTGCCATCGTCCTGGCCATAATTCTCGTCGGGGGTTTTTTCGCTGGTGCCGAGATGGCGCTGGTGTCACTGCGCGAGGGTCAGGTGCGGGCGCTGGCCCGGCGCGGGAAGCGCGGCAAGCGCGCCGCGCGGCTGGCGCAGGACCCCAACAGGTTCTTGGCCGCCGTCCAGATCGGCGTCACCGTGGCGACCTTGCTGTCGGGCGCCCTCGGCGCCGCGACGCTGGCCGGCCAGCTGAACAAGGTGCTCAGCAAGCACCTGTCGGCGGGACTGGCCTCTGCCCTTTCCCTGATCGCCGTCACGCTGGCCATCTCGTTCCTCACGCTGATCTTCGGCGAGCTGGCGCCCAAGCGCATCGCGCTGCAGCGCGCCGAGACGGTGTCACTGGCCGTGGCGCCCATCCTGGACCGGCTGGCAACGCTGGCCCGGCCGCTGGTCTGGCTGATTTCCCGGCTCACCAACCTGGTCGTGCAGCTGCTCGGCGGGGACCCCAAGGTCGCCAGGGGGGTGATGACCAACGAGGAACTGCGCGACCTGGTGGTCGGCAACCAGGCGCTGAGCGCCGAGGAGCGCAATATTGTCAGCGAGGTATTCGACGCGGGCAAGCGCCAGATCCGCGAGGTGCTGGTACCGCGGACTGAGGTTGACTTCCTGGCCGCCGGGATGTCCCTGGCGGAGGCCGCGCGGATCGTCGCCAAGGAGCCCTACTCGCGCTTCCCGGTCTACCAGGAGTCCTACGACGACGTGATCGGCTTCGTGCACGCCCGGGATCTGCTCGATCCCGCGGCGGCGGCCGGAATGCGGGTGGGAGAAGTGTGCCGGCCGGTCAAGCGGCTGCCGACGAGCAAGACCGTGCTGTCGGCGCTGTCGGAAATGCGGAAGGACCGGGCGCACCTGGCCATCGTGATAGACGAGTACGGCGGCACCGCGGGCATCGTGACCCTGGAAGACCTGGTAGAGGAGCTCATCGGTGACATCCAGGACGAGTACGACGTCGATGCGGTAAACCTGCTGCAGTTGCGCGGCGGCGAGCTCGAGGTTGACGGCCTGGTGAACTTGCATGAGTTCGCCGAGCAGACCGGGATCGAGCTGCCCGAGGGACCCTATGAGACGGTGGCCGGCTACCTGCTGGCCGCGCTCGGCCACTTGCCTGGCAACGGCGAGTCAGCCGAGATAGCCGGGCGGAAGCTTACGGTGACGCAGCTCGACGGGCGCCGGATAGCCCGGGTACGGGTCGGCCGGGCCGCCGGGGAAGCGGCCGCCACGGCGGCCGCGGCGCAGGATCCGGGTACCGCGGCGCACTAGACTGTGGGCTTCCCAGCTGCGCGGCAGCGGCCCCCGCACTCCCGGAAGGTTGCATCGTGGCTTCCAGCGCAGGCCGCGGCGGCGACGTACGCCCCGTGCTCGTGGTCGACTTCGGGGCACAGTACGCCCAGCTCATCGCCCGCCGGGTGCGGGAATGCCAGGTCTACTCCGAGATCGTGCCGAGCACCTGGTCAACGGCGCAGCTGCTGGCCATGCGCCCGGCCGCGATTATCCTGTCCGGCGGCCCGGCGTCGGTCTACGCGCCGCAGGCGCCCGCGGCGCCGGCCGGGCTGTTCGCGGTCGGGGTGCCGGTGCTGGGAATCTGCTACGGCTTCCAGCTAATGATGGCCGGGCTGGGCGGCGTTGTGCAGCGGACCGGCAGCGGCGAGTATGGCGGGGCCGTGCTCGAAGTCGGGCCGGCCGCTGGCAGCCCGGTCACTGACGGTCTGCCCGCTGGCAGCCAGCCCGCTGACGGTCCGGGCCGGCCGGCTTCTTCCGGCTACCCGGAAAGTGCGGGCGGGACGCTGCTGGGCGGCCTGCCGGCCCGGCAGCAGGTGTGGATGTCGCACGGCGACAGCTGCGTGGCCGCGCCGCCGGGATTCGAGGTGACCGGGCGCACGGCGGGTACCCCGGTGGCAGCCGCCGAGGATGCCGGCCGCCGCCTGTACGGAGTCCAGTTTCATCCCGAGGTCCGCCATACCGAGCGCGGCATGACGGTCCTGCGCCGTTTCCTCGCCGCCGCGGGCTGTGACCAGACCTGGACGATGCGCGGCGTCATCGACGAGCAGACGGAGCGGATCCGGGCCCAGGTGGGGGAGGGCCGCGCGATCTGCGGGCTGTCTGGCGGCGTCGACTCCGCCGTTGCCGCCGCGCTGGTGCAGCGTGCCATCGGAGCGCGGCTCGATTGCGTGTTCGTGGATCACGGCCTGCTGCGCAAGGGCGAGGCACAGCAGGTAGAGAGGGACTTCGTGGCGGCGACGGGCGTCAGCCTGACCGTCGTGAACGGCCGGGAGGTCTTCCAGGCGGCGCTGGCCGGGGTTGCCGACCCGGAACGCAAGCGCAAGATCATCGGCCGCGAGTTCATCCGTGCGTTCGAGCGGGCCGAGCGGGAGATCGCCAGCACGGCTGCTGGCCGGGATGACCCGGTGGGCTTCCTGGTCCAGGGCACCTTGTACCCGGACGTGGTGGAGTCGGGCGGGGGCACCGGCACCGCGAATATCAAGTCCCACCACAACGTCGGCGGCCTTCCCGCCGATCTGGCTTTCGCCCTGGTGGAGCCATTGCGGACACTGTTCAAGGACGAGGTGCGGCAGGTCGGCCTGGAACTCGGGCTGCCGCCGGAAATTGTCTGGCGCCAGCCGTTCCCCGGCCCCGGCCTGGCCATCCGGATCGTTGGCGAGGTCACGCCCGCCCGGCTGGACATCGTCCGCGCGGCCGACGCCATCGCCCGGGAGGAACTGACCGCCGCGGGCCTGGACCGGCAGATCTGGCAGTGCCCGGTGGTCTTGCTGGCCGACGTCCGGTCGGTCGGGGTGCAGGGCGACGGGCGCAGCTACGGGTACCCGGTGGTGCTGCGGCCGGTTACCAGCGAGGACGCGATGACCGCGGACTGGGCCCGGCTGCCCGGCGACGTGCTGGCGGCAATCTCCAGCCGGATTACCAACGAGGTGCCCGAGGTCAATCGCGTCGTGCTGGACGTGACGAGCAAGCCGCCCGCCACGATCGAGTGGGAATGAGCCGGCGACGTGACGCCGCCGCCCGGCGGTCAGCGATCACGAAGAACGGCGGCGGCCGCCCGGTCAGGCGCCCGGCGCGGGACGGGCGGCTGACCCTGGCTTGTCCGCCTCGATGTCCAGGTAAGTCCGGCCGGCGGTAATCTGCCGGAGCCGGTCGAGGGCATCCCAGACGTCAGTGAACCGGGTGCTGATCGGGGCCGGGCACAGCCGGAGCAGGTCCGGCACCCGGAAATCACCGATGACCCCCGCCTGGATCAGTGCCTGGCTCAGCCGCTTCGCCTCCGGATGCCGCAGCGACACGTGGCCGCCGCGGCGGGCGTCCTCGCGGGGCGACGCCACGCTGAAACCGAGCGGCGCCAGCCATTCGTCGGCGAGGGTGATCAGGTAGCTGGTCAGCGCGGTTCCCTTCGCGCGCAGGCGGCCGAGGCGGGCCTCGCCGAGCAGCCTGGCACCTTCCTCCACCGCGACCGTCCCGATGATCGACGGCGTGCCGGTGGCGAACGCGCCGATGCCGGGCACCGGGTCATAATCAGGTCCCATCGCGAACTGGTCCCGCTGGCCGAACCAGCCCCAGACCGGCTGCCGCAGCCGCCCGTGCAGCGCTGCCCGGACGTACAGGAAAGCCGGCGCGCCCGGGCCCGCGTTGAGATACTTGTACGTGCAGCCGACCGCCAGGTCAGCGCCGGACTGGTCGAGGTCGGCAGGCACCGCGCCGACGGAGTGCGACAAGTCCCAGAGAATCATCGCACCGGACTCGTGCGCGATCTGCGTGTACCGGGCGAGGTCGGCCACGGCGCTGCTGCGGTAGGCGACGTGCGACAGGCTTACCAGCGCGGTCCGCGTGTCGACGGCGGCGCGGACCGCCTCCTCGCTGAGGCCCGCGTCGCCGCCGGTATGAATCAGCCGCAGCTCGCAGCGGCGCTGGGCCGCCAGGCCGGCCAGAACGTAGCGGTCGGTAGGGAAGTTACCGTCGTCGGTCACGATGACGCTGCGGCCCGGCTGAGCTTCCAGTGCCGCCCAGGCGAGCTTGTACAAGTTGGTCGTGGTGGAGTCGCAGACCAGCACCTGCCCGGCTGCCGCGCCGAGCAGGTGCTCCCCGAGTGCGTCGCCGGCCTGCTGCGGCAGCGCCATCCACTGGTCCCAGGACCGGGTCAGTCCTACGCCCCATTCCTGGTCGACCACGTCGGCTATCCGCGCCTGGGTCCGTACGGGCAGCGGCCCGAGCGAGTTGCCGTCCAGGTAGATCAGCGCCGGGTCGTGACGCACGAACCGGTCGCGGAAATGGCCCAGCACATCCGCGGCATCCATTTCTTCCGCGCCATTGCGGCCGGCAGCGAACGTCGTCACGTTCCCAGGGTAGCGCCGACGGCCTGCCCGCAACCGCACGAACACCCATGAACGGCCCGATACGCGCGCCGACACCGGTCAGCGCCGCGCGCCGCGCGCTGCCAGCCGCGCGCTGCGAGGCGCTAGCTGTTGCGGTCCTGCTGCCTGCGGCGCAGGCCGAGCACCGCCAGGATCACCGCGATCAGGACTGCCAGCACCGGCGCGGCCCGCTTGAGCACCGGCATCCCGGCCACGCTCAGCAGGTCGATGGCGTCGTCGTCACCCGGCCGTGTCGGCGCGAACGGCTGCGGTGTCGGCTGCGGGCGCGGACTGGTTCCGCCGCCGCCGGCCATGGCGGCCGTGTCCGGCGCGCTGGCCGGCCCCGTGCCGTTGCCGCCCGCTGCCGGGCCGCCAGCCCCCGCAGCGGCCCCTATCGCAGCGGCCGCCGCCGGGCCGGTAATCGCCGGGCCGGGAAACTCCGGGGCAGCAACCTCCGGGGCGCCGGGCGCCGGGCCGACGGTCGTCACGTCCCACGCCGGGCCGGGCAGCTCCGGGCCGGGCAGCTCCGGGCCGGCCGCGGGCGCAGCGCCCAGCGTCAGACTGTGCTCGGCAAGACGCTGCCGGATCTCGTCGACGGACGCCGGGCCGATTTTCTCGATCGCCAGCAGCTGCTGCGGGTCCAGGGCGGCCAGGTCGCCGATCGTGTGCACGCCCTCGCGGCGCAGGCTGTTGTACGAGCGCAGCGGCAGCCGCAGCTCCTCCAGCGGCAGCGCGAGCGCGTCGCGCCCCTGGCGGGCGGGGGCAGCCAGGGAACCCTCGCCTGCGCCCGCCGGGGCAACGCCGCTGGGCCTGGGCACGAACAGGGAGCCGGGCCCTTCGGCGGGCAGGCCGGCCTCACCGGCGGGCAGGCCGGCCTCCCCGGCGGCGGGCAGGCCGGCCTCATCGGCGGTCAGCATCTCGGCCAGGTTGGCCGCGAAAATCCCGATCAGCTTGCCGCCGATCTCGGCCATCACGCCGCGGCCGAACTGGGCGGGCTTGCCGGTCACGTTCAGGCTGGTGTACACGATGACACGGGTCTCGGTGCCGAGATCTTCCAGCACCGAGCGGACGGAGGCGGAAGCGGTGCCGGCCCCCCGGGTCTCCTTGCCCGCCGCTTCCATCAGGATCTCGCCGGCCTGCTCGTTCTTCTCGGTGAAGCGGGCGGTGCCCGCGTACGTCATGGTGATCGGCCCGACCTTGACCTTGATCCGGCCGGTGATCACGTCGCCGTCCGCGGCGTCGAGGGTGGCGCCCGGCATGCAGGGCGCAACCCGCTCCACGTCGAGCAGCACATTCCAGGCCCGGTCCCGCGGTACCGGGACAGTGAACGAGTGCTCTAGATCCATCTTTCAGACTCCTGCCGCTGCTGCCAGTGCCCGGCTGGTCAGCACCCTGGCGAGGTGCCGCCGGTAGTCGGGCGCACCGTGCAGGTCGGCCGGGGGCTGGGTGCCCTCGTCCGCACTTTCCGACGCTGCCCGCATCGCCTCACGGCTGGCCGACGCCCCGGCCGCGGCGCGCTCGGCTGACGCTGCCCGGACCGGTACTGGACCCATGTTTGTCAGGCCGATCCTAGCCTCAGCCACGGTGCCGTTTGCCCGCCGGGCCAGTGCCGCCACCGCCACGGTGGACCAGGACTGCGCGGTCCGGTGAAATTTCTCGTACCGGTAGCCCCAGTCGGTCCCGAGCTTGGGGATCCGGATGCCGGTCAGCAGCTCGTCCGGCGCCAGCGCGGTAGTCAGGTAGTCGACGAAGAAATCAGCGGCGGCGATCTCGCGCTCACCGCCGGGGCCGCTGGCAATCAGCGTGGCCTCCAGTGCCAGTGCCACCGCCGGCAGGTCACCGGCGGGGTCGCCGTGCGCCAGGGCGCCTCCCAGCGTCCCGCGGTGCCGCACCGCGGGGTCAGCCACGGTGCTCGCTGCCTGCGCGAGCAGGCCGCAGTACTGGCCGACGAGCGGGTCGTGCACGAGACGGTAATGCGTAGTCGCGGCGCCGATCAGCAGCGCGTCGCCAGTGTCCGTGACGCCCCGCATCTCGTCCAGGCCGCCGACGTCCACGAGCAGCTCCGGATAGGCCAGCCGCAGCCGCAGCAGCGGCAGCAGGCTCTGGCCGCCGGCGATGACCTTCACGTCATCGCCCCCGTCGGCCAGCGCCCGGACGGCGTCGGCGACCGAGCCGGGGCGGACGTACTCGAATTTCGCCGGGATCATGCCGCGCCTCCGCTCTGCTGCGCCGCGTCGCCGGCGGCGGCCACGGCCTGCGGGCTGTTGCCCTGAGTCTGATCGCTTTGCCGGGCCTCGTGCAGCACAGCCGCGCTGGCCTGCGCGCCGCCGCGGGCCGTCTGGATCGCCCGCCAGACTCGCTCCGGCGTGCACGGCATCACGATGTCCCGGATGCCGTAGTCGCGCAGCGCGTCCACGATCGAGTTGACCACCGCCGGGGTGGAGGCGATGGTTCCGGCCTCACCGACTCCCTTGACGCCCAGCCGGTTGGCGGCGGGGGTCTCGGTCCGCCCGGTCACGTAGGACGGCAGGTCGGACGCCGACGGGATGAGGTAGTCCGCGAGCGTGGTGGTGACCAGGTTGCCCTCGTCGTCGTAGACCGCTTCCTCGTACAGCGCCTGGGCGATGCCCTGGGCCAGGCCGCCGTGCACCTGGCCTTCGACGATCAGCGGGTTGACCACCTTGCCGATGTCGTCCACGCAGACGTACGAGCGGATGGTGACCTTGCCGGTCTCGGTATCGACCTCGGTAGCGCACAGGTGCGTGCCGTGCGGGAAGGAGAAGTTATCCGGGTCGTAGGTAGCCTCGGAATCCAGCGACGGCTCGACGCCTTCCGGCAGGTCGTGCGCGGCGAAGGTCGCCATCGCGATCTCCTGGATGGTCTTGCCCGCACCTGATCCGCTGCGCGACCGGAACACGCCCGCGGCGAACTCCACGTCCTCCGGCGGGGCCTCCAGCATCGCCGAGGCGATGACCCGGGCCTTGTCGATCACCTTGTCGCAGGCCGAGACGACGGCCATGCCACCGACCGCCAGAGACCGGGACCCGTAAGTGTCCATGCCCTTGGCGGAAACCTGGGTATCGCCGTGCAGCACCCGGATGTCCTCAAACGGGACGCCCAGCTGATCGGCCACGATCTGGCTCCATGCGGTCTCATGGCCCTGGCCGTGGGCGCTGGAGCCGGTGACGACCTCGACCTTGCCGGTCGGCAGCATCCGGATGGCAGCGTGCTCCCAGCCGCCCGCGCCGTAGGCCAGCGAGCCGAGAACCTTGGACGGCGCCAGGCCGCACATCTCGGTGAAGGTCGAGACGCCGATGCCGAGCCGGATGGTGTCGCCGCGGGCGTTTCGCTCGGCCTGCTCGCGGCGCAGCTCGTCGTAGCCGAACAGCTCCTTGGCCTTGGCGGTCGCCGCCTCGTAGTTACCGGAGTCGTAGGTCAGCCCGCAGATGGTCTGGTACGGGAACTCCTCATGGGCGATCCAGTTACGTTCGCGTACGGCCAGCGGGTCGACGCCGATCTCGGCGGCCAGCTCGTCCATGATCCGCTCGATCGCGAACGTCGCCTCGGGGCGGCCGGCGCCCCGGTAGGCGTCCGTGGGCATCTTGGTGGTGAAGACGCCGGTGCAGCGGAATGAGTAGGCGTCCATCTTGTAGATGCCGGGGAACATGAACGCACCCAGCAGCGGCACGCCCGGCGTAACCAGCATCAGGTAGGCGCCCATGTCGGCCAGCAGGTCGACGGACAGGCCGCGGATCCGGCCGTCGGCGTCCGCGGCGAGGCGGATCCGCTGCCACTGGTCCCGGCCGTGATGCAGCGTCATGTTGCCCTCGCTGCGGGACTCCGTCCACTTGACCGGCCGGCCCAGCTTGCGGGCGATCAGCAGGGCCAGCTCTTCCTCGGCGGTCACCTGGAGCTTGCCGCCGAACCCGCCGCCGACATCCGGCGCGATGACCCGCAGGTTCTGCTCGCCGATGCCGGTGATGGCAGCCAGCAGGAAGCGCAGCACGTGCGGGATCTGGGTAGACGACCACAGCGTGAACTCACCGGCGACGCAGGAGCAGACCACCGAGCGCGGCTCCATCGCCGCCGGGATCAGCCGCTGCTGGCGGTAGTTGCGTTCCAGCACGACCGGCGCGTCCCGGAAGGCCGCGTCCAGGTCGCCGTTGGCGAAGTTCCACTCGTAGCTCTTGTTCCCGGCCTCGTGCACCTTCGGCGAGCTCTCGCTCAGCGCCTCGCGGATGTCCAGCACCGGCGGCAGCGGCTCGTAGTCGACGTCGATCGCGGCGAGCGCGTCAGCGGCCGCGTACCGGTCCCGGGCAATGACCACGGCCACCGCCTCGCCGACGTAGCGAACCTCGTCGACCGCCATCGCGGGGTGCGCGGGGATCACGATGTCCGGGGTAACCGGCCAGGCGCACGGCAGGCTGCCCTGCTCGGCGGCGAAATCAGCGCCGGCGTAGGCGGCGACCACACCGGGCTCCGCCAGCGCCGCGCTCACGTCCACCCGGCTGATCCGCGCGTGGGCGTGCGGGCTGCGCAGGAACGCCATGTGCAGCATTCCCGGCAGCACGATGTTGTCGGTCCAGTTCGTCTGGCCGGTGATCAGCCGGGCGTCTTCCTTCCGGCGCCGGCCCCGGCCGAGCTCGGCTGCGGCAGCGGGTACCTCGGTCTGCGCGGTCACTGGCTGACTCCCGTCTGCGCGGCGCGCCGGACGGCGCGGACGATGTTCTCGTAACCCGTGCAGCGGCACAGGTTGCCTTCCAGGCCCTCGCGGATCTCGGTGTCGGACGGGTGCGGGTTATCGCGCAGCAGGTCAGCCGCCGCCAGGATCATGCCGGGCGTGCAGTAGCCGCACTGCAGCGCGTGCTCCTCGTGGAAGGCCCGCTGCAGCGGGTGCAGCTCGCCGGCCGCCGGCCCGCCGGCCGCCAGGCCCTCGATGGTGGTGATCTCGGCTCCCTCGGCCTGCACGGCCAGCACCGAGCAGCTCTTGACCGACATGCCGTCCATCAGCACGGTGCAGGAACCGCAGTTGGAGGTATCGCACCCGACGGGCGTACCGGTCTTGCCGACCACCTCTCTGAGATAGTGAACGAGCAGCAGTCTGGGTTCTACATTGTCGACATAGCTGACGCCGTCGACGGTGACGTTTATCTGCGTCATGCGCTGACTCCTCCAAGGGACCGCGGTTGCGCCTGAGGCCAACCTAGGACGACACAGGCCGGCCGCACCAGCCCCCGGGCACAGCAAATCCGATCTTCGCCGCCGGTCAGCCGAAGCGTCCGCACACGTAGTCGGCCGTGCGCGGGTCTGCCGGGGTGCTAAATACCCGCTGCGTCGGCCCCGACTCCACGATGTGGCCGGGCGTCTGGTCGGTCGCCAGGAAGAACGCGCAGTTCGCCGAGACCCGCTGCGCCTGCTGCATGTTGTGCGTGACGATCACGATCGTCACCTGGTCCCCCAGTTCGGCGATCGTCTCCTCGACCCGGCGGGTCGACGTCGGGTCGAGCGCCGAGCACGGCTCGTCCATCAGCAGCACGTCCGGCTCGACGGCCAGCGACCGGGCAATGCACAGCCGCTGCTGCTGACCGCCGGACAGCGCGCCGCCGGGTGAGCTGAGCCGCCGCTGCACCTCGTTCCACAGCCCGGCCCGGCGCAGGCTGGTCTCCACCACGTAGTTCTTGTCCGGGACTTTCAGGCCGGCCAGCTTGAGCCCGCTCGCGACGTTGTCGTAAACGGACATCGCCGGGAACGGGTTCGGCTTCTGGAACACCATGCCGATCCGGCGGCGCACCTGCGACGGGCGGTTCGCCGGCAGGTAGATGTCCTGGCCGTCCAGCAGGACCTGGCCGGCCAGCGCGGCGCCGCGCACCATCTCGTGCATCCGGTTGAGGATCCGCAGGAACGTCGACTTGCCGCATCCGGACGGCCCGATCAGGGCGGTGACCGTGCCGGGCTCCATCATCAGCGACACTCGCTCGAGCACCTTATGGCCGCCGAACCATGCTGAGACGCCGCGCGCCTCCAGCCCGGCAAGCGGCCGGGTGCGCGGCGGCACTGCGGGCGCCCCCGCGCCGTCCGCGCCGCCGGCCGGCGGCTCGACGGCTGGCCACGCGGGCCGGAAGATGGACAGGCTGCCGGATTCCCCCGCTGCCGGGTCGCCAGCTGCCGGGCCGGTTATCGCCGGGTCGCTCATCGCTGTCTCCGCTGTTCAGGAACGGTTATCAGAATCTGCCGGATTGTCAGTAGATGTTCGGCAGCAGGGCGGCAAGGCTCTGGTACAGGTTCCACAGCACCGCCAGGGCGACCGGCGCGGTCGCAAGGTAAGCCAGCCAGGGTGACCAGCGGGCCGCCGCCGCAGTGCCGGCGGTCGACACGATGACCAGCGCCAGGCCCCACAGGAGCGCGAGCACCAGGGCTCCGCTGTCACTGCTGAGCGCGGTCTCGTCGGAGTAAACCGCGGGCAGACCGGCCGGGCCGGCCTTAACCGGGGAAATCAGGTCAGCATCGACGGAAAAATAATAACGCGGAACAACATCAGAGCCGGCCGTCACCAGCAGAAGCTGATTCGGAGCCGGGTTCTCGATAAGACGCGCGCTGCCGCCGGTCGCCACGACGGAGTAGGTGCTGATTCCCTGCCCGGTCGTCACCCGGATGACGTCGCCCCGCCGCAGCTGCGGCACCGCGCCGAACGGCGCCCCGAAGGTGGCGCGCCGCCCGTAGACCTGACTGACGCCCGCCTGGCCGGGCAGCGGCGTGTCCAGCCGGTGACCGGGGCCGAGCATGAGGTTCTCCGGGCTGGTGCCGGCCACGATGACCTCGTTGCGCAGTCCGATCGCCGGGATGTTCAAGATCGCAACCGGCGCTCCGGGCGCGGTGGCACCGAGCGGCGCCACCTGACCCCCGAGCTCGATCCCGAGCCTCTGGTAGAGCGTGAACTGAGACCGTGCTTCCTGACGGCCGGACAGGAAATGCAGGTACCCGGCGAAGCCGAGCAGGAAGCCCCCGAGCAGCAGCAACGCCAGGCCGATGCCCTGCAGGACGGGCCGCCGGCCGGCAGCCGGACCGGGCGCGCCCGGCTGGCCGGGGCTGGCGGTCCCGGTGCCTTGCGCCCGCAGGACACCGGCTGCGGCGGCCATCAGGGCTGCGCCCGCCGCCGGCGGCGCAGCCAGGCGCCCAGGGCCGGGGGGACGGCGATGGCCGCCACGATGGCCGCGGCCGTCAGGATGCTCAGCGGCACCTTGTTGGCGCCGCTGGCCGCGACGTTGACGACCTGGCCGGTGATAGCAGCGGTCGGGCCGGGGCCCGCACCGGCAGCGGCGGCGGCGCCGGGGCTGCTAGTCGCGGAGCTGGCCGGGGCCGGACCGGAGAGGCCGGCACCCAGCGCGCCCGCGGCCGGGCGGGCAGCGGCGGACAGGCTGGGGCGCGCCGCCGCCGGCGCGGCCGTCTTGCCGGCGGCTGCGCCGGGCGCGCTGGCCTTGCCGTTGATGAGCACGCAGTTCAGCGGCTCGCCGAGCTTGTCGCACGGCGACGGCTGCTGCGCGGTTGTCAGCAGCGTGAGCTGGCCGTTCGTGAAGGTAGGGTTGTTGCAGCCCGCCAGTGTCACCGGATTGGGCGTAGCGACGTGGCCGGGAATGCGGTTGACCTGCAGCAGGCCGCCTTTGACCAGGTTTAGCGGCAGCGGGGAGTAACCGAGCGGCGCCATCTGCTGCTGCCCGGCGCAGAGCAGGAAGTTCACGAACGTGCTGAGCGTCGCGCCTTTGGCGGGGCTGAAGTTCGTCGGCTCCGTGCTGCCGGTCCGCGGCGCGATCAGGTAACTGTAACTGGACAGCGGGTACGATCGCGGATCCGTGAACGTGTACACGCTGTCGAGGTTCTGCTGCAGAAAGTCCGTGCTGCTGGCGTCCGAGTTGATGACGGCCCGGGTGAGGGCGACGGCAACGTTCGACGCACTGGGCAGTACGAAATATCCCGCCGGGTTGAGCAATCTGACGACCGGGTAATGCGAGTTCAGCGCGTAGGCGTACTCGTCGTAGCCGATCGCGCCGTTGCCGTAGCTGGAGGTTATGTAGGTGGCAACGTTGTTCGAGCCGTTCTGCGCCTTGGCATTGCCGAAGTTCGTCGGGTAGAACTCGCTCTGCCCGCACGGCAGCTGCACGCCGGCGTGTACCCGTTTGCAGAAGCCGTCCCACAGGGCGGGGTACTCGTGTGCCATCCACCGGGTAAGGAAGAACGTCGCGCCGGAGCCGTCGGACCGGACGACCGGCGTGATCGGCAGGGTCGGCAGCTGGGCGCCGTAATCATGGGTGACAGCCGGGTCGGCCCAGTTGGTGATCTGGCCGGTAAATATCTTGGCGACGGTAAGCCCGGACAGCCGGAGGTTCGTCACCAGGTGGCCGGCCACGGTCAGGTGATACATGAAGGCCGTTCCGCCCGCCGTGTCCGGGATGTAGGAGTAGCCCTGATTCGGGTGCTCGGAGCCGGTGTTGGCGAGCTGGTCAGATCCGTTGCGGAACGGCGGGTCGGAGGCGGCGAAGTCGTCCTGGTTGGCCATGTAGTCAGCCCGGCCGGCCGCGGAGCCGTCCGGGGAGTAGTTCACGACGATCCCGCTGGGGCGCACGTCCTGCTGCCACTGGTCGATGGCCAGCGCGCTCCAGGAGGAGCCGGAGCCGCTGATGGCGACGTGGCTGGCGGCGCCCGCAGCCGCTGGCATCGCGGCCAGCGCGGCGATCGCCATGGCGACCGCGGCGAGGCGGCCGGTGACCCGCCGGATGGCGCTCACAGGTGCCGCCGCCACCACGCGCTGCCCGCGGCCCGCAGCCGCCGGGCCCGGCGGCCGATGGCGGCGCCGGAAGTTCCTGCCACCAGCGAGGATGCGCCCGCCAGAGCGGCCAGGCCGCCGAGGATCAGCAGCGCGGGCAGCGCGAAACGGGTGACCCCGGCCGTCGGGGGGTTCTTGACCGCGACGGTCAGCAGCCGGGGCCGGACCACGGGCAGCGTGACGGTGGGCGCCGGCTTCGGCAGCGGTGCGGCTGACGGCACCGGCAAGCTGGTGGCGATCGCGCCGGTACTGGGGCTCGTAGCCGGACCGGTGCTCGGGCTCGGGCTCGGGCTCGGGGTCGGGCTCGGGCTCCGGGCCGGCCCCGGCTTGCGGCCGGACTGATCCGCCACCTTGGCGGCCGCTGCCAGCGTCTGCGCGCGCAGCCGGGCCGGCAGCGGCAGGTACCCGGCCGGCAGCTGGCCGGGTGCGGTTCCCGGTACCTGGCCGGGGCCGGCCGCGAAGCGCAGGAACCGGGCGATCGCGGCCGCGTGCGCAGCTGAGGTGCCGCTGGTGGGCACCATCGCGTAGATGACCATGGTCAGCGGGTAGGCGGACCGGGCGGCCGAGCCAAGGTCGACCTGCTGGGTGGCGCTGCCGCCAGGCGCCAGGGCGGCGCGCATCGAGGCTGCCGACGGCTGCGCGTAGTGGCCGGAATGGTTGAGTATCGCGGCGACCGGAAACCGGTAGGCGGCGGCAGCTGCCTCGTCCAGGACGGCGAACAGGCCGCGCTCGCCGGGAATCGATACCGGGTCCTTGGGAAAGTTGCCGTACTGGTCCGTCTCCCAGTCGGTGCCGGGATCCCAGTTCTCGGCCTGGTAGGTGGCAACCGCGCTGAGCGGGAAGACGGGACTGAACTTGTGCGCGATCACCGGGTAGGAATCCTGCCCGGTGAAGGAGTCCACCGGGTACCTGGTGCTCAGGTAATCGGTGTTGACATGCATGCCCCACGGGTCGAATACGCCTTGCATGAAACCGGCCGCGGCCGGGTCGGCGGCAATCCAGCGGGTCACCGTGTACGTCATGTCACTGTGCCCGGACTGAACGGTCGGCACCTGGAAAGAAGACCCGAATCCGGCGGGACTCTGCACGCGCGGGTTCAGGTGGGTGAATTCCGGGTCGTCGAAGAGGCTGAACGGATTTCCGTCAACGGCTCCGTCGCAGCCGATTTTCGGCCGCAGCGGGATGGCCCGGCCGCAGCCCTCGTTCTGGAAATTGTAGGACTGGGTGAGCAGCTTGGCGAGCAGCCGGGGACTGAGCCGCAGGTTCCGGACCGGCCTGCCGGTGACCGGGTCGTCGACCCAGTAGGCGACCGAGACCGCCGAGACCGCGACGGGCGCGTACACATAGTGCCGCCCCGGCAGGTCGGGGCCGGGCCGCGTCGTCAGCGCTATATCACCCAGGCCGCCCTGCACGGCGGTGATCGCGGCGGGCTCGGTGATCGCCGAGTCGTAGCTGATCGCCAGCGGGCTGGAGCCGGTGCACAGGCCCGCGCGCCACTGGTCCATGGCCCGCGACAGCATCGGCGAGCCGATCGCGGTGAAGTTCGCGTTTCTGATCGGGCAGTTGGCCGGCGCCGGCGCGAACCGCAGCGGCACGACAATCCGGTCCTGCCAGGAACAGGAGCCGGTGGAATTGCTGAACGCGAACTGGCCCACATCCGCGCCGCCGGTGTCCTGGCTGTGATCGGCGCAGTTCGGCGGTGCGGCCAGCACGTTGCCGCCCTGGCTGGGCACGATGACCAGCGAGCACGCATGCCGGCTGCTGCAGCCCAGCAGCTGGTTGTCGGCCTGGGTCAGGATCTGGATATCCAGCTCGCCGCTGCCGGTCGCGGCTGTCGTCGCGTACGCGGTGTTCATCGGGCCGAACGGGCCGAACGAGCCTTCCACGCCGCCGTTGTTCGCGCCGTAGCACTGGCTCCAGAACCGGGGCCGCGGGCTGTTGCACTCGGCGACCATCACCGGGTAGTCGGTGGCCGCCGCGTCGTAAAGCACCCGGCTGCTGGGAGTGAATCCGGTCCAGGTCACGTGCACTTCCTGGTCGACAAGGTTCGCGGTCTGGCTCACGGTCACCGACGCGCGGCGGCTGAACTTCCGCTGCGCGGCGGGATTCCACAGTTGCGGGCCGAGGACGGTGACGGGGCCGCCGCCGCCGGCCGCGGCGCCTGCAGATGCGGTAGCGGCGCCCCCGGCAGCGCCGGCAGCGCCCGCGGCAGCCGAGTATGCCGCCGCTGGCAGCAGCAACAGCCCGAGGACCAGCGAGACCGCCCCGGCCAGCGCCAGCGCCAGCCGGAATGCCAGCCGGAATGCCAGCCGGGCAGTCAGCCGGGGTGCCAGCCGAGGCGTCGGCCGGAATGCCAGCCGGGCCGTCAGCCGCTGCCGGAGACGGTTCATGACCCGGCCTGCCCGGCAGCGGCCCGGCGCTGCCTGCGCAGCTGCCTCGCGGTGAGCTCGCCCGGCGCCCCGCCACCGAGACGGCGAGCTGCGCTGAACAAGATCAGCACCACTGCGGCCAGCGTGAACGCGGCGCCGAAGCCGCGGGCGATGTACTGCGGGGTCTGGCCCTCAATGTGAATGTAGTTCCAGACATACAACGGCAGGCTCACTTGCGGCCCGCTGAACGGGTTGCCGTTCAGCTCCTTGGTGAATCCCGCGACGATCAGCACCGGCGCGGTCTCGCCGATGCCGCGTGCCATTGCCAGCACGACCGCGGTAGCCAGGCCGGAGCGGGCGGTCGGCAGGATGACGTTCCACACGGTCCGCCACTGGCTGGCGCCCAGCGCGTAGGACGCCTCCGTCAGCGTGCCCGGCACCAGCCGGATGACCACCTCCGACGCGCGCGCCACGATCGGCAGCATCGTCACCGCCAGCGCCAGGGCCGCGGCGAATCCGCTCTTAGGCAGCCCGAACGTGAGAACGACCAGGGCGTAGACGAAAAGGCCGGCCAGGATGTCGGGCAGGGCCGTCATCGCCTCGACGATGGTGCGGACCGGCCGGGCCAGCTTCCCCCCCACCTCAGCCAGGAAGAGCGCTGCCGCCAGGCCCAGCGGGACGGAAAAGAGCGTCGCCAGGCCGAGCTGCTCCAGTGAGCCGACGATGGCGTGCAGGATCCCGCCGACATCCAGCGGGCTGCCGGGACCGGCGAAGGCCATGCTCTGGGTGAAGCTGCTCAGATGCCGTACCGCCGCGAAGCCGTGCGCCAGGGTGTAGGCGACCGTTGCCACTACCACCGTGAGGGCGAAGAGGCCGCCGCTGGCGGCTAGCACGGAGACGACCCGGTTCTGCGCCTCCGGCCGGTCCCAGTGCAGCCGCGCCATCGCGGCGTACATCAGCAGGAACGTCAGGTACCAGCAGGTCCAGAAGCCCAGCACGCCGGTGAGCGGCAGAACGCGCTCGTAGATAACCCAGGTCAGCCCGAGTGCCCCGGCCGCGGCCCCGGTCAGCGCGGCCGCGCCGTCCGGCGTGATCCGCGGGATCCGCACCCGCGGCTGCGCCATTTCCGGCCCGGCGGTTCTTTGCCCGGCGGTTCCCTGCCCGGCGGTTCCCTGCCCGGCGGTTTCCGGCCCGGCGGTTCCGTGCCCGGCTGTTTCGCGCGCGGCTGTTTCCCGCGCGGCTGTCTCCGGCCCGGCTGCGGCCTGCTCGCCGGGGCTCGGCTGGATGCCCGGCTGCCGGTCGGGTGCCGGCGGCACTGTTGCCACGGTCATCAGCGTCCTGGTCTTCCGGCCGTCAGTCCGCGGCACTGGCGGCGCCCGATCGTGATCTGCCGATCACGACGGATGCCGCGGCGTTGATGACCAGGGTGAGCGCGAACAGCACCAGGCCGTAGGCGAACAAGACCGAGATTCCGAGCGCGCCCTGGCCGAGGATCTGATTGGCGATCTCAGCGGTGATCGAGTTGCCACCGCCTTCCAGCACGCGGTAATTGAAACCGTATGTCGGCGGCGAGAGGATGAACGAGACCGCGATGGTCTCCCCGAGCGCACGGCCGAGGCCCAGCATGCACGCCCCGATCACGCCTGCCCGGCCGAAGGGCAGCACCACCGTGGTGATCATTCCCCAGCGGGTCGAGCCGAGGGCATAGGCTGCCTCCCGCTCTCCCTGCGGAGCCTGCGAGAACACCTGGCGGGACAGCGCGGTGATGATCGGGATCACCATCAGGGACACCACCGCGCCGGCGATGAACGTCGACCCGGCGAAGCTCGACGGCGTATAGGCCAGCCGGAATCGGAAGAGCGGGACCCAGCCCAGGTGCCGTGCCAGCCAGCTGCCGGTTCCCAGCATCCTGGGCATCAGGAAGAACAGGCCCCAGAGCGCGAACAGGATGCTGGGGATGGCGGCCAGCAGGTCGATCACCGAGATGAAGACCCGCCGCAGCCTGGCCGGGGCGTACTCGGAGATGTAGATGGCGGCCGCGATCCCGAGCGGAATCGCGATGACCAGGGCGACGGCGGCGATGAGGATAGTGTCCGGCAGCAGTGCGTCAATGTTCGGCAGGTTGGTGCCCGGAAAGTAGGTCCCGGCGGCGAAGAAGCGGAAGCCGGCCGCCCGCAGGGCAGTGAGTGACTTCAGCGCGAGGAACACCAGGATCAGGCCGGTAATCGCCAGCACCGCGAGTCCCGCGCTGCGCAATGCGGCCCGGAAGGCACGGTCGCCGGCGGACACGGGCGCGCTAACCAGCCGCGGGACGTCGTCCGGCCCGGCCGCCCGGCTGGGCGGCGTCAGCGCGGCAGACACGACGTCATGTCACCCCCGCCCGATGCAGCGTGCGTCGCGTCGCGACCAGTGTCGCCAGACATTTCATCATGTTCGATGCGAATGACCGCTCTTCAACCGCCGGGTGAATGACCCGCAAAGATACGGCGGCTTTTCCCTAATGTGCCGAGGCCGCGCGTGCGCCGGAATGCCCGGCGGCACGCGCGGCCTCGAGGTCAGGAAACTAAACGGCCGCGCCGCCGGCTAGGCAGGAATGCCCTGCTAACCGGCGGCGCTGCCGGCTGGCGCGCCGGCTAGGAGGGGGTACCGCAGAACGGGAAGAGGAGGAAACCGTAATTGGCCTCATCCCGCTGCGCGATCCTGCTGCTGCAGAGCCAGCCGGTGTGGCGGGCGTGCGCGGACGCGAAGATCTGCTCCAGGTAAGAGGGAATGTGGTCAGCGGTGGTGGCGGAGTACCGCACGACGTCATACACGACGCGCACGAACAGCGGGTTGAAGCGGGCGTTGATCGTCTGCGCGGCGCCCCGGCCCGTGGTCGGGCGTGAGCCGCCGATGCTGTGCAGCACCATGGCGCCGTGGTTGTCGCAGCCGAACTGGTTCTTAACCCGGGCCGGTCGCGTGCCGCAGCGGCCGGAATGATAGGTCTCCGCGAGGTACTTGCCGACCGAGTAGGGGAAAATGGTATTGCGGCCGGCCAGCACCCTGTTGACGCCCTCGTTTTCCTCCGCGGTGCTGTTGACGCACGCGCCGGGGGTCACGACGCCGATTGCCGTCAGGAAGAAGGCACGGGTGCCCGAGCCGGTCTGCGGCAGCTGCGCGCTGATGCGGCCGTTGCGGCCGCCGACCTGCCGCCAGTTGGTGACGGTGCAGCTGTAGATCTGGCCGAGCTGACGGGCGCTGAGGTTAGCCGGGGCGTTGGTGGCGGAATTCGTGGCGAAGGTGACCGCGTCCTTGGCCAGCGCTACGAACTCGATCCCGCCCGGGCCCTTGGCCGGGTCGGTGCTCTTGCGGCCGCGGGAGGACCGGGTGAAGTCGATGCAGTTGAAGCGGCGGTCCCTGGTCTTCGCGTTGGCAGTCAGGGCCAGGATGCCGGCCGACGAGCCGTTCGGACGGGGAGTCGCGGCGCATCCGGCCTTCGTCCGGATGTTGTCGATCAGGCCGGTCCGGGGGTTCAGTGCGTCCCAGCTGTAGAGCTGGGAGTTGCGGTGGTGGGTGGCGTTGTAGTCCAGCGACAGCTGGTCGAGGAGATACTCGATCGTGTCAGAGCCCACCCCGACGATGTCGGATTCGCGGGGCGTGACCGCCCGGCCGTGACTGTTGACTGGGTCGGCGATGGCCGGCGCTATAGCCAGCGCTGTCGCGGTCGCCGCCATGACGGCTCCGGCGACCAGCCTTGTGAGCACCCGCATTTTATCCCGCTCCTCCTGCAGACGAAAAGCCACATGCACGGTGCGCAGATAAGCACCGGCCGGCCGGATAGCCGACGGGCTTCAGCCTCCCGTGACTGTCATTTCGTTACAAGGGAACGCTAAAAGGCCACTGTCCGATTTCTCGCTGAACTACCGGTGGCAGGCGGATGAAGCCGCAGGCCGCAGGATGGACTGCGAATAGGAGACCGGCGGGCGAGGAGTAAATCATTTCAGCGGCGGCTGTTTCCCGCGCATTTACTTTAGTCAGCCGGTATCCAGTACCTGGAAGGCCTCAGCAAGCCGGCCTTCGGGCAGGTTACCCAGGGCCGCGTTCCGGCCTAGCCAGGTCCGCAGGAAGCCTTCCAGCTGACCGGGATCGGCGATCTGGCTCTCGTGCGCGCGCAGGGCGGCCATCTTGCGCGCGAACGTGTCGGTCACGTCCACGTAATGGTCCGGCACCGGCGACCCGGAAATCCAGACTTCGCGCGCCGTCCACGGCTCGAGTCCCTCGCCGTCCAGCAGGTCGGGGAACGCGAACGGGTTCCTGGCGTCCGGGTACACGGCGTCCAGTGCCGCGGCCCCGACCGCCCGGTGATCGGGGTGGCTGGCGCCGACCCGGGCGTAGTTGCGCTCGGCGGACTGGCACGCTACCCGGTCCGGGCGGACCTGCCGGATCAGCCGGGCCAGGTCCCGGCGCAGTCCCAGCGTGGCCTCTACCCGGCCATCGGGGTAACCGAGAAACCGGACGTCATGCACGCCGACGTGCTTGGCCGCCGCGGTCTGCTCGGCCCGGCGCAGCGCCGCCATGTCCGGCCGGGTGACGGAGCGGTCGCTGCCGCCCGCGTCTCCGTCGGTGACGATGCCGTAGACCACCTCCGCGCCCGCGTCGGTCCAGCGCGCGATCGTGCCGGCCGCGCCGAAATCCACGTCGTCGGGATGGGCGGCAATGACCAGGATGCGGGTGACCTGCTTGTCGTCTAGCACATCCTGATCGTAGGGCCGGCGGCATGCCGGGCCGCCGCCGGGCGGCCCAGTGCCGGGCGGCCCGGCGGCGGGCGGCGGCAACGCCAGGCGGTCTTAGTCCAGGGCGGACATGACGTGCTTGATCCGGGTGTAATCCTCGAACCCGTACATGGACAGGTCCTTGCCGTAGCCGGAATGCTTGAAGCCGCCGTGCGGCATCTCGGCGACCAGCGGGATGTGGGTATTGATCCAGACGCAGCCGAAGTCCAGCTGTCGCGACATCCGCATCGCCCGGCCGTGATCGGACGTCCACACCGATGAGGCGAGCCCGTAGTCGGTGCCGTTGGCCCAGCGCAGCGCCTCGGCCTCGTCGCTGAACCGCTGCACGGTGATGACCGGGCCGAACACCTCGTTCTGCACGATCTCGTCGTCCTGGCGCAGGCCCTCGACCACGCTGGCCTCGAAGAAGAAGCCGCGCGACCCGCTCTGACTGCCGCCCGCCACCAGCCGGGCGTGCTCGGGCAGCCTGCCGATGAACCCGGTCACCCGGTCCAGCTGGCTGGCACTGTTCAGCGGCCCGAAGTCGGCGTCCAGTACGTCCGGGCCGCCGATGGTCTGGGCCCGGGCCTGCTCGGCCAGCGCGGCCACGAAATCGTCGTGCACGCCGGGGCCGGCCAGTACCCGGGTCGCCGCCGTGCAGTCCTGGCCGGCGTTGAAGTACCCGGCGATGGCGATCGCCTCGGCCGCCTTCGCCACGTCGGCGTCGTCGAAGATGATGACCGGCGCCTTGCCGCCGAGTTCCAGGTGCACCCGCTTGAGCCCGGCAGCCGCGGCGATTGCGACTTCCTGCCCGGCCCGGACGCTGCCGGTGATCGACACCATCTGCGGCACCGGGTGCGAGACCAGCGCGCGGCCGGTGTCCCGGTCGCCGCAGACGACGTTGAACACGCCCGGCGGCAGGTGCTCGCTCATCAGCTCGGCCATCGCCAGCGTGCTGGCCGGCGTGGTGTCCGCCGGCTTCAGCACCATCGTGTTGCCCGCGGCCAGGGCCGGGGCCCATTTCCACACGGCCATCATCATCGGGTAGTTCCACGGGGTGACCGCGGCGCAGACGCCGACCGGCTCGCGCCGGATGAACGAGGTGTACCCGGACAGGTACTCCCCGGCTGAGCGGCCTTCCAGCATCCGCGCCGCGCCGGCGAAGAACCGGATCTGGTCCACCATCGCCGGGATTTCCTCGGACAGCGTCAGCGCGACCGGCTTGCCGGTGTTGCGCGACTCCACCGCGACGAGCTGCTCGGCTTTCGCCTCGATCGAGTCGGCGATCCGCAGCAGTGCCAGGCTCCGCTGCGCCGGCGTAGCGTCCCGCCAGCCCTCGAAAGCGCCGGCTGCCGACGAGAACGCCGCGTCTACCTCGGCGCTGCCGGAGACCGGCGCGGTGCCGAACACCTCGCCGGTGCTGGGGTCGACAAGCTTGGCCCGCTGGTCGAAGGAAATGTCGGCGTACTGGCCGCCGATGAAGTTGCGCAGGTCATCCACGCTGAAGCTCCGTTTCGCGTCTTGATCTTTTGTGGTATTTCCTGGCTTGCCGCGCCGCGCTCAGGAGCGAGACGGCGCGCGCTCCTCGCAGGCCCAGGGTGAGCCGTAGTCGGCGAGCAGGTCAAGGAAGGGCCGGGCCGGGAGTGCCTCGGGGCCCAGGACGCCGACGCCCGACCAGGCACCGCTGTCCAGCAGCTCCAGTGCCACCACCGGGTTGACCGCCGTCTGCCAGACCACCGCCTGCGAGCCGTACTCGGCCATCGACCAGGCGTTGTCGACGACGTGATGCAGGTAGACCTCGCGCGGCTCGCTGTTCTTGCCGGTTCCGGTCACCCAGGTGCCCGCGCAGGTCAGGCCCGACATCCGGTCGCCCAGCGTGGCCGGATCCGGCAGGCAGGCGGCGACCACGTCCCGCGGCGACACGGCCGCGGCGCCCACCTGGACCGGGCTGACGGCGTCCAGGCCCAGCTTGTGCAGCGTCCGCAGCACGCTGATGAACTCCTCGCCCAGGCCGTACTTGAAGGTGACCCGCCGCGCCTTGACCCAGCGGGGCATCAGCAGCACCTCCTCGTGCTCGACGTTCACGCACTCCACCGGGCCTATCCCGGCCGGGAAGGTGAACACCTCCGGTTCGCTGAACGGCTCGGTCGTGAACCAGCCCCGACCGGCTTCCCAGATGACCGGCGGGTTCAAGCACTCCTCGATCGTGGTCCAGATAGAGAACGTTGGCGCGAAGTCATATCCGGCCACCTGCAGGCTGGCGCCATCCCGCACGCCGAGCTCGTCGATCTCGCTGAACAGCTCATCAGCGGCATGCCGGGCGAACACGTCGGACAGCCCCGGCTCGACGCCGATCCCGGCCAGGGCGAGCTTCCCGGCCTGCAGCCACTGGTCAGCCAGCGCGAACTGATCGTCGCCGAGTTTGACACCGGTAGCGCTGTAGGGGGCATCCTGGTGCGGATGAGATAGGGACATGGCCATATCCAGGTAATTCACGCCTGCCGACAGCGCGGCGCGGAACAGCGGCATGACGAAGCGCGGGTCAGCGGCGTTCATCAGCGCGTCGCAGGAATGCTCCGTCAGCAGCGCGGCAGTTGCCTGCTCGTCCCGTGCGTCCAGCTGGACGGCGCGGTACCTGTCGCTGGCAGCCGCCGCCCGCTGCGCCCGGCCCAGGTCAAAGTCGGCGATGATCAGCTCGGCGAACGGGCGGCGGGCGGCGATCCGGGCGAGCGCGGTGCCGACCCCGCCAGCGCCGACCAGGAGAATGCGCATACCGGCAATCGTAGCCCCCGGCTGGCCGTCCGGACACTGGACCAGTCGTGATACACAGCTGTTACAACGGAAATCGTTGCCTGCGGCCATAATACGTGCTAGAACCGTCGCAGTTGGTGGCCTCAGCCGCCGCACCTCGAGGCCCGATCCAGGAGGGGTGATTGATGGCCATAACGACGTCTGACCTGCAGCCAGTCGAGGAGTTCAGAGATAAGGGCCTCAAGGGCGGCGCGCTCGGCCTGGTCTCCAGCGTGGTGATGGGCGTGGCCTCCACCGCGCCCGCCTACAGCCTCGCCGCGACGCTGGCCTTCGTGGTCGTGCTGGTCGGCGTGCACGCGCCGATCGTCGCGATTCTTGCGTTCGTGCCCATCTTCTTGACCTCGATCGGCTACAGCGAGCTGAACAAGGCCGACCCGGACTGCGGCACCACATTCACCTGGGCGACCCGGGCATTCGGGCCGAAGACCGGCTGGGCGGGTGGCTGGGGCATCGTCGTCGCCGACCTCCTGGTGATGGCCAGCCTGGCTCAGGTGGCCGGGCAGTACCTGTTCCTGCTGTTCGGCGCGAACGGCATCGGATCGAACCCGGCGAGCGGCTGGGTGCTGCTGGTCGGCATCTTGTGGATCATCGCGATGACGTACATCTGCTACCGCGGCATCGAGGTGTCCGCCAACCTGCAGAAGGGCCTGCTGACCATCGAGCTGGTGATGCTCGCGGTGCTGTCGGTAGTAGCGCTGGTGAAGGTCTTCGGCGCCCATCCCCCGGTCGGGTCTTCGCACGTGCATGCCGCCTGGTTCGGCTTCTCCGGGCTGACCTTCTCGTCGTTCGTCGGCGGCATCATCTTGATGCTCTTCATCTACTGGGGCTGGGATACCGCGGTTTCGGTGAATGAGGAAACCGCTGACAAGGCCAAGACGCCGGGCCGGGCCGCCATCATCTCGACGGTGCTGCTGCTGGTGACCTACGCGATCGTGATCGTCGCCGTGCTGGCCTTCGCCGGGACCGGCTCCGGCGGCGTCGGCCTCACCAACTCGAACAACACCGGCGACGTGCTGTCTGTGCTCGGCGGTGCCATCTTCGGCACCGGCGGCTTCGGCACGTTCCTGTCCCGGCTGCTGATCCTGATGGTGCTGAGCTCAGCTGCTGCCTCCACTCAGACCACCATCCTGCCGACGGCACGGACCACCCTGTCGATGGCTACCTACAAGGCGATCCCCGGCGCGTTCGCGACTGTTCACCCCAAGCACCGCACGCCGACCGTCTCGACCCTGGTGATGGGGGCAGTGTCGATCGCCTTGTACATCCCGATGAACTACATCTCGGGCGGCAAGGTCATCCCCGACGCGGTCACGGCTATCGGCCTGTACATCGCCTTCTATTACGGCCTGACCGCCTTCGCCTGCGTCTGGTACTACCGCGCCAACCTGACGAGCCGTCCGCGAAACCTGTGGATGCAGGGCATTCTGCCGCTGCTCGGCGGCCTGATGATGTACGCCGCCGGCATTTACAGCCTGCAAAGCGACTGGGTCTACAGCTCGGGCAGCACCTTCTGGACGGTGCCCGGCCTGCACTGGAAGATCGGCGGGATCTTCATCATCGCCTTCCTGTCCGCGCTGGCCGGGGTCATCGCCTTCGTCATGATGCGGGTCACCGCGCCGCCGTTCTTCCGCAAGCAGACCCTGACCAGGGCCACCGCGACGCTGGCGCCGGACGTTTAGATTGTCGATAAGTTGCGTCAGTCGATGATCGCGGGCGCGCAGAGGTTGCTGACAAGTGCATCGGCAACCTCAGTTAGGCAAGATGACGGCGTACAGCGGCTTCGGGCCGGCGCGCATCGGCGCAGGCCTTGCCAACCGGCCGCCGGGCAGGACAGGGTGGAATGTCGCTTCAGCCAGGAGGGCGGAGACGACTGGGAACAGAGGTGCCGTCGTGGAAATGTCGGCCGTCCTGGCCGGTGCTCAAGACCGGGTTGTCGGCGAGGCGGTGGCCGCGCTGGAACTCCGCCGACACGCCCGCCGTGAGGCGTCCAGCCCGGACGAGCATCGCACGTATGTGCAGAATTTGTTCGGGCTCGTCCTCCAGTGCATGCGTGAGGGCCGCACCGAGCCGATTATCGAGTCTTCCCGGCAGACCGCGGCAGCCCGTTTCGCGGCCGATTCTGATATCGCCGAGGTCCGGGGAGCCTTCAACGCCCTGGAGGAGGCGCTCCGGCGCCAGGTCGCCGACAGCCCCGCCGACGATCACCGGATCGAGACGCTCGGGCTCGTGAACGCCATTTTCGGTGCGGGGAAAGACGCCCTGGCCCGAACCTACCTGGCCCTGGCGAGCCAGCGGGACGGTCCGCTGGCCGAGCCGCCCGCACCGCATGAGGGCGGTGCGGCGGCCACTGGCGACACACCCCCGGCTGCGGCCGCCGGCCCTGCCGTCCGGGCGGAAGTCCGCGGGAAAGTCGGCGTCATCACCCTCGACGACGAGCACCGGCGCAATGCCCTCAGTGCCGGGATGGTCAACGGCGTCATTGCCGCGCTGGACCGCCTGCGAACCGAGAAGGTGCGCGTTGCCGTGCTCCGCGCCGCGGCGGGCCTGCGCGTCTGGTCCGCCGGCCATGACATACACGAGCTTCCCAAGGGCGGCCGCGACCCGCTGGCCTACAACGACCCGCTCGAGCAACTGCTCCGCGCCGTCCGCACCTTCCCCGCCCCGGTCATCGCCATGGTGCACGGCTCGGTCTGGGGCGGCGCGTTCGACCTGGTGCTCAGCTGCGACCTGGTCATCGCCGACGAGACGGCAACGTTCGCCATCACGCCAGCAAACCTGGGATTGCCGTACAACACCACCGGGTTGCTCCACTTCCTCGGACGGCTGCCCGGCAATCTCATCAAGGAGATGTTCTTCACCGCCGCGCCCATCGATGCCAGCAGAGCCACGGAATGGCTGGTAGTCAACCACCTGGTGGAGCCGGCCGAACTCGAGGAGTTCACGCTCGATCTGGCTGCGACGATGGCATCCAAGTCGCCCATGGCCATGGCGGTCATCAAGGAACAGCTCCGTGTCTTGACGGATTACCAGCCCGTCGCCGCGCAGGTGTCCGAGCGAATCCAGGGGCTGCGGCGGGAGGCTTACGACAGCAGCGATTATCTTGAGGGGCTCCGGGCTTTCGCCGAGAAACGCCCGCCGGTCTTCCGGGGCATCTGACGCCGGAGGTAGGGCCCGCTACGGTTCCGGCGGCGCGGCGGCCGGCCGGTACGCTGGCATCCAGATTGCGGCGCCGACCGCAGCCGCCGCCTCGTCGGGGCTCATCATCGAGGCCACGCCGGACGCCGAGGCCTCGCATGCGACCGCGATCGCGACGGCCCGCGAGATGTGCCGCAGGTCGGCAAGGCGCGGGTAGAGGGCGCCCACGGCGAGCCGGTCCGTGCCGACCAGGCCGGCCAGCGTGGCAGCCGCCACCAGGAACATCCGGTCGGTGACTCCCGTGCCCCCGACGCGATCGCGCCGAGGCCCACTCCAGGAAAAATGAACACATCGTTCGCCTGCCCGATCACCTGGTCGCGGCCGCCGACCCGGACCGGACCGAAGGCACTGCCGGTCGCTACGAGCGCGCCCCCCTCGCTCCACGCGATCACGTCGGCCGGGGTCGCCTCGGCCTTAATGGTCGGATTGGACAGCGGCAGCACGATCGGCACCGGGGTACGGGCCGCCATTTCCCGGATGGCCGTCTCAGTAAAAGCACCAGGAGTCGCTGACGTGCCCACCAGGATGGTCGGGGCCAGCTGCCGGACGACGGTTTCTAGGTCGTAATGGCTAGCGGCCGCGAAACCGCACGCGGCCAGCTCGCAAGCGGGCAGCGCGACCGGGCGCTTGTCTTCGTCTACCTGGTCGCGCCCGTCGAAGATGAGGCCGCGCGAGTCAAGCATCACGACCGCGAGGCGAAGGCGGGCGCTGGGGTCCTGCTCGCGGATAACCGTCTCGACGAGGCGCGCGATGCCGGTGCCGGCCGCACCCGCGCCCACGAAAACGAGCCGCTGGGCGGCCAACGGCTCGCCGCGCACCCGCAGCGCGGCCAGCAGCCCGGCGACGACGACCGCGGCGGTGCCCTGGATGTCATCGTTGAAGCTCGTGATGCGGTGGCGGTAGCGGTCGAGCAGCCGGATGGCGGTGTCTGCTTGAAGTCCTCCCACTGCAGCACGGCGGCGGGGTAGACCTCGAGCACGGCACTGACGAACGCCTCGATGAACGCGTCATAGTCGGGCCCGCGCAGGCGCCTTTTCGGATAGCCAAGGTAGAGCGGGTCGCGCAGCAGGTCTTCGTTATCCGTGCCGACATCGAGCGAGATCGGCAGGGTGACGCCGGGGCGCACGCCGGCGCCTGCGCCTCGCCGACCGTCGGGGTATAGACGATCGGGGCCAGTTCCTCGATGTTGTCGACGAGCAGTCGGTAGAAGAGCGTCTCGTTGCGATCGTGCAGCGCAACGAGCCCGATGTACTTCTCCAGGTCGTCCGTCTTCCGGCGGAGATGCTCGAGTTCAAGCTCCACTTGCTGCTCAATGGTGGCCACCCGCCAGGGCAGCAGCCCGCGCAGCCCAAGCTCATCCCGTTCCGCGGAGGTGAACGCGGCATCCTTGTTCAGGGCCGCCTGCTCGAGTATGCGCGCGCCGAGCAGCTGCGCCGCCGCAGGCCCGGTGATGGCCGAGTCCGCAGCGGAGGTCAGCTGGCTGCGCTGTCGTTCGCGTTCATGTCGCCTCCTGAGCCGGCCAATTAGGGGACTTTCCGCGGCTGCGATGTTCTGCCGATTACCTCGAGTGAGCGGCCGCTGGTTTTCGGGCCCCCCAGGGCGATCAGCCCGGCGAGCAGCCCGGTGATCCCGATGATGGCGAACCCGATGAAGAAGCTGGTGTCGGCCACCAGCGTCGGCAGCAGGAGGGCGCCCACTGCCCCGCCCAGGTGCCCGCCTCCGTCGGCCAGGGCGAACCCGCGGGCCCGCAGGCGCGTGGGGAAGTTCTCGGCGGTGAAGGTGTAGGCCACCTGGAGGTAGGACCCCAGGGCGAGCGACGCCAGGAACGAGCCTGCGGTCACGACCGCGGCGTTGGCCAGGGTCCCGATCAGCAGCATCCCGGTCAGCCAGATGACCGTGGCACCGAAGATCAGGTGCTTACGCTCGATCTTGTCGGCCGTGAAGACCATGATTCCCGCTCCCGCGACGTACCCGATTCCGCCGACCGCCAGGTACAGGAGCGAGCTGCCGATTCCCAGGCCGTGCGCGGAGAACAGGGTCGCGGCGTCTCCCAGGAACCCGTAGTTGCCGATGTACCACAGGAACCACAGGGTGACCAGGGCCAGGACCGCCCGGCCGTACCGTCCGTGCAGCAGCTCGTGCATGATGCTGCCCGGATCCTCGTCGCCGCCGGCCGGCGGAGCACCCTCGCGCTCGCTGGCGAGCGCCGCCCCGGATGACGCCAGGTCCGCTGGGTCGAAGCGCTCTTCCATCGACCCGACCAGGGCCTCGGCCTCCTGGAGGCGGCCCTGGTGGATCAGCCACCGGGGTGATTCCGGCAGCCGCATCGCGAATAGCACGCCCGCCAGCCCGATCAGCGCGCCGATGGCGAACAGGATCCGCCAGCCGATATGAAAGTTCGGCACCAGGGCGTAGGCCACGAACGGGGTGATGGCCTGGCCGGTGATGCCGATCATGAACATGGTCACCGAGATGCGGCCTCGCTGCGAGGGAGGAGAGAGCTCCCCCACATACGTCGACGCCAGGTTGAGGGCCGCGCCGACGCCCATGCCGGTCAGGAAGCGCCAGATTGACAGCGAGACGACCCCGGTCGCGAACGCGGTGCCGAGGGAGCCCAGGCCGGAGACGAGCAGCGAGGCGAGAAACGCGAGCCGCCGGCCCCGCCGGTCCGCGAGTGCCCCGATGAGGTTCGACCCCGCGATGTAGCCGAGCAGCCCGATGGCTATGGCCACGAACTTCACGTCGTTGTCGCTCAGGTGGAACTGCTTGACGATGGCCGGCAGCCCGAAGCCGATGTCGGTGATGTCGTAGAAGACGAAGAAATAGGCCAGCCCCAGCACGGCAAGGTCAAAGCGGGACAGCGGCCACCCCGGCAGCCGGTCCATCCGATCCAGCAGCGCCTGTCCCCCGGCCGGTCCGCCGGCGTGACCTTCCGGCCGGGCGGCTGTCTCGCTCATCGCCCTGCCCCGCCGGTTGCGCCCCGCCCGATGACCCCCGCAGGGGCCGTCAGGCTCCGCGCGAACGCCGGGACAGCCCCGGCCGGCCGGACTGACGGAGCCGCCGGCTCCGAGGACCTGTTCATGACGGACATCGACCTCCTGGAGAAGTATGAGGGTTATCAGAAACTCTCCAATGCAGGCTTTCTAAGCTTGCTATCTAATTGTTATTAAAGATCTGAATCCTGGCACGGCGCGCCTGAAGGGCAACGGCTCCCCGCATCGGTAGAAAGGAGGT